>Ga0187885_10000003_pt1 | contig 265991 bp, 205 predicted proteins | sample June2016WEW_20_1_3_FD_132970 | JGI IMG/M metagenome (GOLD analysis project Ga0187885, IMG submission 132970) | Peatland microbial communities from SPRUCE experiment site at the Marcell Experimental Forest, Minnesota, USA - June2016WEW_20_100 | ecosystem: Environmental > Terrestrial > Soil >...
CCATCGCGATGGTCTTCCGCGCCGGCGGCACGGTGGCCGACGCCGAGATGATGCAGTTCCACCCCACCACGCTCTACGTGGCCGGGGCGACGCGCTCGCTGATCTCCGAAGCCGTGCGCGGCGAGGGCGCCTTCCTGGTGGACCGCCAGGGCGTCCGCTTCATGGCTGAGTACCACGACATGGCCGACCTGGCCCCGCGCGACGTGGTCAGCCGGGCGATCATGGACCGCATGGCCCAGACCTTGTCCACGCACGTGTTTCTGGACGTCCGCGGCATGGGCGAAAAGGGCTTCGCCGAGCGGTTCCCGTTCATCGACCAGCAATGCCGGCACTTCGGCATCAACCCCGGCAAGGACCTCATCCCCGTCCATCCGGCCGCCCATTACATGATCGGCGGGGCGTGGGTGGACATCGACGGCCACACAAATCTGACCCACCTCCTGGCCTGCGGCGAGGCCTCCTGCACCGGCCTGCACGGCGCCAACCGCCTGGCCTCCAACAGCCTCACCGAGGCGCTCATCTTCGGCCAGCGCTGCGGGCAGGTAGCCGTCCTGGCCGCGGGGCAGGGCAACGACAAGCTCACCGCGCGGCCCATCGATTGGACCAACCCGCCCAGCCAGCGGACGGAGATGGACCTGACCGACATCCGCAACTCGCTGCGGTCGGTGATGTGGCGCAACGCCGGCATCGTCCGCCGCGGCGAGCGGCTGGCCGAGACGCTGGAGATTGTCTGCTTCTGGGGGCGGTACGTGCTGGACAAGGAGTTCTTCGACCGCGCCGGCTGGGAGGTACAGAACATGCTCACGGCCGCGTATCTGGTCGTCGAGGCCGCCCTGCGCCGCACCGAGACCCGCGGCGTGCACTTCCGCGAGGACTTCCCCAAGACCAACCCTGCCTGGGCCCGCCATCAATTTTTCCGCCGCGGCGGCAGTCAACTCATCGCAGAATAAGCCCCGTCCATCATGGCTGGCCTTCAGCGGGCCATGTCCCCTGAGCCTAGTGGACGGGCAGACCGGCTTGGGCCTGTTCCACAAGATGAATCAAGTGGTTGGTGTACGACTGTAGCGTGCAGAAATTGGACTGCGTGCACAGGCTGTGGTAGCGAAGGGCCAACTCGTGGGCCTTGTCGTATTGGCCCTTGTCCAGCAGCTCGTGAACGGCGCACGCGACGGCCCCGACGGGAATGGCGTCGATGACCTTTCGGGCGGCTTTCCAGACCTTGAGGTCCTGAGTCTGGGCCGGCCAGCGAACCGGCGGGTAGTTTTTCAACTTTTCTAGCAGCTCATCGGCCCCCGGCGTGACGATCTGCGGCGTGCGTTCCTTGAAGTCGGCCACGGCCTGGTGGACCCAGGGATCGTCGCCGTGCAGCCACTCCAGCGACAGGTAGAACGCCGCCGCGTCTTTGTTCGCTTTGTAGCGAAGGTAGGCGTCGTAGAGAATCCACAGGGGGCGATTGTCGGGTTGTACTCGAAACCAGTTGGCCAGCATTCTCTCTCTACGATAGTTGCCGGACATGATGTCGACCTGCGCTATGAATTCAAGGAACAGTTCGCTGCGCCATGAATTACTGGTGTCTCCCCACTGCTTCTCCATGGCCGATAGGTCCACTTGGCGACCTGCCAGCAGGTCGCGATAGGCTTCCAGAAGGGCGGTCATCTTCAAGCTCTCGACCTCCGATCTCCGGTCACGGAGGATCTGCTCGAGCACGTCGTTGTGGCCGGCGAGGGCGGCGGCCACGGCGCCCTCCACCAAACATTCATTTCTCCAACTTTCATCCGACGTGTGAAAGGCAGTGCGAAGATGTCCGATGGCCTCCTGATATTTGCCCATCTTCATCAGCACCACCCCTAGTGCCGCCTCTGTGCCCGGTTCCAGTCGTTTCCAATCGCTCTCACTGTGGGATCGAACCCGTATGAGGACGGCCGCGGCCAGGTCATTTCTTCCCAAAGCATGTAGGACAGCTCCCAACCTGTAGAAGGCGTCTCCTTTGCCACCCGTCCCCGTCAAAAAGAAGTTTTGTATCGCTACTAGGTAGATGCTGGCCGCCATGTCTAAGTCGTTGAATTTGCACTCCGCGTCGGAATACACGCGTCCAAGCCTGTACAGCAGCCAATAGTCGTTGGCGTACTCGCCGGCTTCCTGGGTCGCCCGTTCGAGCATCTCCCCAGTTATGGGGTGGCCATTGAGGGCCTGTCGCAGTTGAATCTGCGTATCTTGTGAAACGTCCCTGCCGGCCAGCTCGCTGATCTGCTTTACCCACGCGCTGTAATGGGACGCCACGGCTTCGTTGGCGCAATCATCAGGGGTTAGCTCCCCGAATGCCGCGATCACGGGATAGCTTTCCATCGTCAGGATCATCTGAAGGTTATATTTGGTGCGGTCGGAGTCCTTCCATAGGCGTTGGTTGGACCACCAGTAGCGGACGTCCGCGAAATTGGGGTCCCGCTCCAGGATGGCCTTGTACAGGCCGAATTCCGTCTGGCTTCTTTCCGGGGCGAAGGCCGCCTTTCCCAGGTCGATGATCGACTGGTCGTGCTCGCATCGCGGACGGTGCAGATGCTTGACCAGGGCGTTGTTGGGGCGGGTTCCGAAGAACGTGATCCCGTCGACGGCCATGTCTCCCAGTAACGCGAAGAACTTCTGCGGCGTTTTGTATTCTTTCGTGAAGACCTTTTGCCCGGTCCGGTCAAAGATTTCCAGAGTTCCCGTGAATCCTTGCTTGCTGCACCTCAGCTCGCCGCCCACGGCGTGGCTGGCTTGCCAATCCCGAAGCCTGTCGGCGATGACGGCGGGGTCGTACTCGTGGGCAAGCTTCTGCATGATGGCGGAATTTCGTTTGAAGACGAAATAGACGTGTCGGGCGCAGTAGCAGCCCCGAGCCCAGTCCAGGGAAGAGGACATGAGAAACGAAAAAGCGTAGGCCTCCTCCTGGCAGCCGGTGCCGTCCGTGCTGACGAAGCGGAAGGGTAGGGTGAAATGGTTAAATCCGGCAGATTCGAACGGCTTGTGCTGGAAGGCGGGGAACATCGTGGCCATGTTCCGGGGAAGAGCGTTTGCGATTTCCTGGGGGATGGCCTGGGCCAGGGGGAATCGGACCGGTCCATTGGGGATATAGATATTCGCGTTCTCGGGGGCGGAGGGGGCGGATGTCGGTTCGGCCGGAAGAGATGTCGGTTCGGCTGGAGCGGAAGCGGTCGTCGCCGGGGAGGAAGTGGCTGTCCGTTGAGTGGTTGCGATCCGTTCTCCAGAGTGCAAAACGCCCAGACTGCTCACGGTCACCATCACAACCCAACTGACGAATGATGGGGGCATTGTGGGTCCGCTCCTGGATCTGTGAGGTCATGTGTACGACTTCGGCGGTACGCGCTACTCCCTGACGACCGACATGCCTGAAGATAGTTTACTCCTGTTTTGCGATTCTGTCCATTGTGGCCGGCCTTCGATATGCCGTGGCACAGGCGTTTCACATAAAGCCCCGCGCGTAAGCACGGGGATGATCTTGCCGACCACATTATCTCCCACTCTCCGCAGGCGAGTCGCCGTGGCGACCTGACGGTGGGGGTTTTCTCATGGACTCATACGGCTGGACGAACAGGCGATACTCCTCGTCGGTCAACGCCAGGCCGGACCGGCTTTCCACGGCGGCGCGAGTCTGCGGCAGGTGCTTCATGGTATCGCATGGGTACTCTTTGCACTGGCCGCAGGTCGCCAGGCCCCGCGCCAGAACGCAGGGCCGCACCTTGCAGCTCATGTCGATGCGCCGGGCCTCCGGCCGCATGTCGCGGCAGCCGTCGCAGCAGATCTTCTCCGGCCCGATCCCCTTGATCTCATAGATCCGCCGCCATCCCTCGGCGATCCGGTGCTGATGCTCCGGGCCGGTGACGTTCGGGCGGTAAGCGGGGCACAGGTCGCATCGATACCCGCAGCAACTGAGTATCTCATTCATCGGCCTCTCCTTTGCTTGGGAGGGTGCGAGGTCAGTCCTTCTTCCACGGCGGAACCGACGGCAGGTAGGACATGAACTCGGCGATGAGTTTTTTCTCGTAGCCGCCGCGGAATGTACCCTTCAGGAAGCAGTCGATGCCCTCGTCCACGAAGCGTTTCCAGCTTTCGCTTTCGGCGCCGGGGTTGATGGGGAAGAATAGGGCGCCGTTGGCCTGGGCGGCCTTCATGTCACCAGGGGCGTCGCCGACCATCAGGATGTGGTCGGCGTCGTACTTGCCGGCCGCGGCGTGCTGGAGGTGCTCGGTCTTGGAACCCATCTCCTGGCCGGCGATGACGACGGTGTACTTGGCGAGGTCGTGTTCTTGCCACTCGCGTTTCAGGGCCTCGCCCGGCGTGGCCGAGACGCACATGATGTCGGCCACGGGGCGCAGCTTTTCCAGGCTCTCGCGGACGAAAGGGAAGGGCGGCACGTTGCGAACAATCTTGGCGATGTCGGCGTTGACGGCCTTGGACCACGCGAGCGTGCGAGCCAGGATCGCGTCGCCGGTCTTCTTGATCTCGGCTTCCAGGGCCGGGTTGCCCAGCGCCGTCTCGCGCTTGACCCAGTTCCGCAGCGACGTGAGGTCCATGGGCTTGTAGCCGCGCTCGGCGGCCTCGGGGCGCTCGGCTAGCAGGTCGATGGTCATGATCAGACCCGGGAAGCGGTTGATGCCGCGCCACGGACTGTAGAGGTTGATGAACTCCGCGACCTCGCGGGCCATCTTGCTGACGGCCTGGAGCTCCCAGGAGTTGATGATGTTGGGGATGAAGCACTCCTTGTGCTTGATCTCCATCGTGTCGAACGCGCAGCCGTCGGAGTCAATGCCGACGAAGAAATCATGCTGCTTTTTGAGATTCTTCAGCGTTTCGAAATGCGCCGCCATGTGTCGCTACACTCCCGAAAACGCGCTGAATCCGCCGTCCACGGGGATGATCACGCCGGTGATGAACTTGGAGGCGTCGCTGACCAGGTACAGCAGCGTGCCGGTCAGGTCCGCCGCCTCGCCGAATCGGCCCTGGGGGGTGTGGGCCAAAACGGTCTGCCCGCGGGGCGTGGGCTTGCCGGTCTTTTCGTCCATCATGAGGAAGCGGTTCTGGTCGGTGACGAAAAAGCCCGGCGCGATGGCGTTGACGCGGATGTTGGGGCTGTGCCGGGTGGCCATGTACACCGCCAGCCATTGCGTGAAATTGCTCACGGCGGCCTTGGCGCCGCTGTAGGCCGCGATGTTGGTCAGCGGGCGGAAGGCGTTCATCGAGGAAATGTTGACGATGTTGCCGCTTTTGCGCTGGGCCATGTACCGCCCGAAGACCTGGCTGGGCAGGATCGTGCCCATGAAGTTCAGCTCCACCACCCAGCGGAACGCCTCGGCCGGCAGGTCGAAGAACGTGGCCGGCGGCACGCAGGAGGCTTCCTTCTTGTTGCCGCCGGCGCCGTTGATCAGCACGTCCACCTGGCCGAACTGTTTGAGCGTCGCGTCGAAGGCGGCTTGGAGATCCTCAGCGTTCAGCACGTTGCACGCGACGGGCACGGCCACCCCGCCGGCGTCGGTGATCTGCTTGCAGACGGCCGTGGCGCCCTCGACGTTGAAGTCCAGCACGGCCACTTTGGCTCCGGCGGCCGCCAGGGCCTTGGCCATCTCGCCGCACAGAATGCCGGCCCCGCCGGTAATCGCCACGCATTTGCCTTTGACGTCGAACAGGTTGGTCGCCATGGGTTTTCTTTCGAGCTTGGGTTATCGGCTTTTGGCGTAGCGGACGAACGGCGCCACGTGCCGGCCGATGTGCTTGGCCAGCACCTCGTAATATACCTCTTCCTGCTTTTCCAACGCCGCATAGAACCGCGTGCGGAAGCGCTGGCCTCCGTCGGCCGTCAGGACCGAGCCGAACGTCACGTGCAGCATCTCCCGCGCGTTGAAATCGTCCAGCGTGGCCGGGAGCTGCGCGTCGGATAGGCTGGACGCCGGCGGCACCTTGGAGATGTCGGCCGAGACGTGGTAGGAGGCCTTGTCCGTCTCGTAGCGGCCGCGGGCGAACTCGTAAATCTCGCGGAACAGCTCCGGGTCGATCCGGCTGATCGCCCGAACGGCTTCCAGATAGCTCGTGCCGGCCGTCTTGAGGTGCACCAGCCCGCCGGTGAGCTCCGCCACGATGGGGTAAATGCTGAACTTGTCGCTGCCGGAGTGGATCGACAGCTTGTACGGCCCCAGCGTCCGCATGACGGCCACGTGCTGGGCGAAGCTGGCGCGGAAGACGTCCAGATCGCCGATGTAGTCCACGCCCTTTTCGAACCGCCCGACGAACCGCGGCGCCAACGATACCCATTGGACGCCCAGCCGCTTCAGCTCCGCCGCGAAGAAATAATGCTCTGCCTGCGAGGTGACGCTCTCGGTCTCGTCCACCGAGGCCTCCAGTTCGAACGGCCGCTTGCAGAGGCTCTTGAGCTGGCGATACATCTTGACGACGTGGACGATGGCCGCGCCGTACTTCACCGCCGCCCGCAGGAAGGTGTCTTCGCCGAAGGTGATCTTGCTGCCGTCGGCGAGGTCGAACGTGCTGCGGCAGTACACTTCCTGAAGGGCCGACGGGGTGGTGTCGAAGGTCTTCCAGTCCAGCATCGCGTAGGCCTGCGAGAGGGCGGCGCTGTCCATCGTGTCGGCCTGGTTGACCACGTGCAGGCCGGGATCGATGGTGAACATCGTAAAGCCTGCCGCCACGACGCCGGCCAGATCCTCGGGCCTCTGGACGTGGTCGCCGTCGCTGCCGAACCCGTCGCGGTAGCCTTCCTGGAGCACGCCCCAGGTGGCACAGTCCATTACCTGATCCGCCGTGCGCTGCGTGCGGGTCATTTCGCGGATGGATTGCTGGGCGAAGATAGGCGCCAGGCCGGTGCCTCGGACCGCGCGGACGTGGCCGGGGGTGGCCAGGCCCAATCGGTCGCCCAGTCCCACGCTGGTAGCCAGGCCGATGCATCGCGGGGCCGTCCATGGCAGGGCTTTGCGGAGGGCCAGAGCGTTGGCGTGATCGGTCGGGCCGACCTGCACGTCCTTGCCGGCCAGCGAGCCGACCTTCTTGCCGGCCAGGGCGGATTTGCCCACCCAGCCGACCAGTTTTTCGCCGCCGCTGCCGCTGCGGGCCAGGAAATACGTCGCTCCGTCCGCCTCGGTGAGACTGGCGGGGTAAATGTCCAGCTTCGTCAGTTTTTTGAGTTCCTCGGTCTGATTCATGGGGCGCTTTGTCCTAGGCCGTATACGTGCTGGCCGTGATGGATCCGCCGGTGCCGGTCCAGTTGGTGTGGAAGAACTGGCCGCGGGGCTTGTCCACGCGCTCGTAGGTGTGCGCACCAAAGTAGTCGCGCTGCGCCTGGAGCAGGTTGGCCGGCAGGCGCTCGCGGCGGTAGCCGTCGTAGAACGCCAGGGCCGAGCTGAACGCCGGCACGGGAATGCCCATCTTGATTGCCTTGGTGATCGCCCGCCGCCAGGACGACTGGGCCTTGCGGACGGCGCTCTTGAAATACGGGTCCAGCAGCAGGTTCACCAGCTTTGGATTCTTGTCGAAGGCTTCTTTGATCTTGCCGAGGAATTGGCTGCGGATGATGCATCCGCCGCGCCACATCAGGGCCACGCCGCCGTAGTTGAGGTTCCAGCCGAAGTCCGCCGCCGCCGCCCGCATGAGCTGGTAGCCCTGGGCGTAGGAGCAGATTTTGCTGGCGTACAGGGCCTGGCGGATGTCCTCGATGAGCTGGGCGCGGTCGCCCTTGAACTTAGCCTTGGGGCCGCGGAGCTTCTTGGAAGCCGCCACGCGCTCCTCCTTGATGGCCGACAGGCACCTGGCGAACACCGCCTCGCCGATTAGCGTCAGCGGCATGCCGGTGTCCAGGGCGGTGATGACCGTCCACTTGCCCGTGCCCTTTTGCCCGGCCGTGTCGAGGATGACGTCCACCATGGGCTGGCCGGTTTCGTCGTCCTTCTTGGCCAGGATGTCGCGGGTAATCTCGATGAGGTAGCTGTTCAGCTCGCCTTTGTTCCACTCGGCGAACACCTCGTGCATCTCGTCCGGCGTCATGCCGATGGCCGCCATCATGGAGTAGGCTTCGCAGATGAGCTGCATGTCGCCGTATTCGATGCCGTTGTGGACCATCTTGACGAAGTGGCCGGCGCCGTTCTCGCCCACCCAGTCGCAGCAGGGGTCTTCCTTGCCGGTGGCGGGGTCTTTGACCTTGGCCGCAACGGCTTGGAAGATGTTCTTGACGTGCGGCCAGGCCGCCGGCGAGCCGCCGGGCATCAGGCTGGGACCGTTTCGGGCGCCTTCTTCGCCGCCCGAAACGCCCGTGCCGATGTACAGCTTGCCCTTGCTCTCGACGTATTTGGTCCGGCGGATGCTGTCCTGAAAATTGCTGTTTCCGCCGTCGATGATGATGTCGCCGTTCTCCAGGTGGGGCAGCAGTTGCTCGATGAAGTCATCCACCGCTTGGCCGGCCTTGACCAGCAGCATCACGCGCCGGGGCTTTTTGAGCAGGCCGATCAGCTCTTGGATGGAGTGCGCCCCCAGAATGCTCTTGCCCTTGGCCTCACCGGCCAGGAAGGCGTCCACCTTCGAGACCGTCCGGTTGAAAACCGCCACCGTAAAACCGTGATCGGCTATGTTCAGCACGAGGTTCTGGCCCATCACGGCCAGGCCGATCAATCCAAAGTCCGCTTTTGCTTCAGGCATGTCGTACGCTCCTTTGTTAGAATCTAAGTCACTTATGCCTGCCGGCAGGCAGGTGAAACGCTGCATAATAGGCTTTTCGCTGGGTATTTCAAGGGCATGGAGAGAAAAGCCCCGCCTCTGTGCCGGGCCCGCCCGTGGCGGGCAGAATCGGCGGGCCCTTTTGGGAGCATGGACATGACGACACCATTGGCTTCGATCGGACTTCCCGTGGCTGCGTTGTGTGTTTCCTTTTGGGTCATGGCTGCGGCGGCCGGGTGCGCCGCGACGGGAGGGGGCGGCCTGGGCGCCAAGGGCGGCGCCGACTGGCTGGACAAACCCGACATCGTGGTGTCCTCCGACGGCCACGGGGACTTTACGACCGTCGGCAAGGCCCTGGCCTCGCTGGACCCCAACGGCAAGAACCGCGTGGTGATCTTCATCCGCGACGGGGTCTATAACGAGCACCTGGCCATTCATCGCTCCTTCGTGACCCTCCGCGGCCAAAGCCGCCAGGGAGCCCGCATCGAATTCGCCCTGGCCCGCGGCGACTGGACCAAGCACCCCGACGACATCGGCCAGGCGGTGGTCAACGTCTACGGTGACGACGTGGTGTTCCAGAACCTCACCATCCGCAACACCCAGACGCAGCCCACGCACGCCTTCGCCCTGTACGGCGAGGGCGACCGCACCGTGACGCTCGACTGCGACCTGCTCAGCGAGGGCAACGACACCGTCAGCCTGTGGACCAAGCAAGGCCTCGGCACGCATTACCACGCCCGCTGCCACTTCCGCGGCCGAGTGGACTTCCTCTGCCCGCGCGGCTGGACGTACGTGCGGGACAGCTCGTTTTACGAGGTGGGAAAGTCGGCGGCCGTCTGGCACAGCATCGCCGACGACCCCAACAAAAAGTTCGTCCTGCGGAACTGCACCTTCGACGGCGCTAACGATTTTCCCCTCGGCCGCTACCACCGCGATCACCAGTTCTACTTCCTGGACTGCACGTTCTCGCCGCACGTAACCCGCGACGTCGTCAACGTCGTGCCGCCGGACAAGGAGCAGTTGAAGTGGGGGCACCGGGTCTACTTCTATAATTGCCACCGCCAGGGCGGTGACGCCCCTTGGCACGCCGACAACCTCGACAAGGCCCCCGGCCACCCCACGCCGCAGCAGATCACGGTGACCTGGGCCTATGACGGCGCCTGGAATCCCGAGCGGACCGACGCGCCTAAGATCGTCAAGGTCGCCCGTGGCGAAGATGGCTCCCGGGCGGTCCTGCGGGTGACCTTCAGCGAGCCGGTGACCGTTCGCGGCAAGCCGGAACTTGTTGGCACCGGCCCAGGCTCCGGCCAAAAAGTCAAACTGCCTTATCTTTCCGGCAACGGCAGCGACACGCTGACCTTCGGGCCGCCCCCGGCCGACCTCGCCGCGGACCAGGCCCACTGGACGTTCGACACCTGGGTCGGGACGATCTTCGCCTCCGGGGCCGGCGCGACCTTGCGCCCGGTTAAGTAATGGCTGTGAAAGAAGCGAGGGTGGTCATCGATCCGCCGCCGGACTATTCCCACTCGATGGTGGCCGGCGGTTTGGAGGAGATGTCGTACACCACGCGGTTGATGCCGCGGACTTCGTTGATGATTCGGCTGGAGATGGTGGCCAGGACGTCATAGGGAATCCGCGACCAGTCGGCCGTCATGAAGTCGGCGGTGTCCACCGAGCGGAGGGCCACGACGTTCTCGTAGGTCCGCGCGTCGCCCATGACGCCCACCGACCGCACCGGTAGCAGCACCGCGAATGTCTGGGCGGTCTTGCGGTACAGCCCGGCGGCGACAATCTCCTCCAGCAGGATGTTGTCGGCCTTGCGGAGCACCTCCAGGCGCTGCGGCGTGACCTCGCCTATGCACCGCACCGCGAGGCCGGGACCGGGGAACGGGTGCCGCCAGACGATTTGCTCCGGCAGGCCCAGCAGCTCGCCCACGCGGCGGACCTCGTCTTTGAACAAATCCCGCAGCGGCTCGATGAGCCGGAAGCCCAGCTCGGCCGGCAGCCCGCCGACGTTGTGATGCAGCTTGATGTTGGCCGCCTGGCCCGCCAGCGACTGGCCGGACTCGATCACGTCGGGGTACAGCGTGCCCTGGGCCAGGTACCGGGCGTTGGGAATGGACTTGGCCGCGCTCTTGAAGGCCTCGATGAACTCCCGGCCGATGATGCGGCGTTTTTCCTGCGGATCAGTCACGCCGGCCAGGGCGGTCAGGAATTTTTCCTCGGCCGGGACGGACACCAGCTTGATGCCGAAGTGCTCGGCGAACGTGCTGCGGACCAGTTCCGGCTCGTTGGCCCGCAGCAGACCGTTGTCCACGAAGATGCACGCCAGCCGCTGGCCGATGGCCCGGTGCAGCAGGGCGGCCACCACGGAGGAATCCACCCCGCCCGACAGGCCGCAGATCACCCGCTCGTCGGCGCCCACCATCGCGCGGACGTCGGCGATCACCGCGTCGATGAACGAGCCCATCTGCCACAGTCCCTGGCAGTGGCAGATGTCGTACAGGAAGTTGACGAAAATCTCGTTGCCGTGCGGCGTGTGGGCGACCTCCGGGTGGAACTGCACGCCGTACACCGGCCGGCTCTTATGCCGCACGGCCGCGACGGGGCAGGTGGGCGTGGCCGCTAGGGGGATGAAGTCGGCGTTCAGCGTGCGGACCTGGTCGCCGTGGCTCATCCAGACGGTCGTCTCAGCCGGCACGCCGCGGAGCAGCGGGTCGTCGCGCAGGACCTTCAGGCTCGCCCGGCCGTACTCGCCGCTGGGGGCGCCCTTGATGTCCGCCCCGAGCATCTGGCAGGCGATCTGCATGCCGTAGCAGATGCCCAGGATCGGCACGCCCAGGTCCAGAATCTCTTTTTTGCAGCGCGGGGCGCCGGCTTCGTACACGCTGGCCGGCCCGCCGGTGAAGATCATCCCCTTGAGGTTCAGCCCGCCCAGTTCCTTGGCCGATACGTCCGGCCGGGCCAGCACGCTGTACACGTTGTGGTCGCGAACCCGCCGCGCGATGAGCTGGGCATACTGGCTGCCGAAGTCCAGGATGACAATCGCTTCCGATTGACCGAGCGGCGTGCTCATGGTCCCATCCTACTCCGCCGGGTGGCTCGGCGAAGGGGGTATGATATGCCAACGTGGGCGGAGAGGCAAATGCTACAGTAGGGTGGCATGGCCTCGCGGAGCGTGGCCATGGTGAACCTACCGTGCGGCGTCCCTCAGAATCCCGGCGACCATTTCATTGATCGCCTCGCTTCCACTTTGGTTTGCGAATGCGTTGGCCCCACACATATTGATGCAGAATGTACTGACCTTTGGTCGCAGGGATCGTCACGGTGCGGATGACTGGCGAGACATCGGCATGCTCCTTCACAAGTTCGCCGAATCCAGGTTTGCTCGCAAAGACAGTCTCATACGCGAAACGGCAAACATACTGATTGATCGCCTTCACTGCACGAACGTTCGTCTGCTCGCCGTAGGACAGTCCATGTTGGCCGAAGTATTCCTGCATGGAGGAATCACCGTAGACCATCAGGTCAGGGGCAACGGGGAACAGCAGCATTATTGGGCCGCCCAAGCGAACGGCGTACGGCCGCATTTCGCTTTCTGAAAGCGATGGGTCAAACCATATAACTGGATTGTCGCTGGTCAGGAACGGAACTTTCGTTTTGTTGTGTGCTACACATATCCCTATTTGACACAGCAACTTGCCAATTCCCCTGATTATAGGCACCATCGCGTGGATCGATTGGTGAGGATCAATGGCTACATCAACATGGTCGAGGATGTCCTCAAAGCCCTTTGGTGGCGGCGGTAGCTTCCCCTGAGCATCCATTTGGCGGGTAACCACTTTCACTGTCTCTGCCAGTATCTTTTCGCAGGCATCCCGTGCCGCTGGAACACGTGCGCGTTGAAGCGCGATGAAGGCAAAGATGTCACCGAGGCGGCTGTTGACGTTCTTCCTCGCACGGAACTGCTCGACAATCCCCGGCCATTTGGTCTCGCACTTGCTGAAAAAGTCTTCGAGTTTGTCGTGGTCGTGTCCACCGCCGGGAAGAGGCTGCGAATAGTAGTGCTTGTGGAATGCGACGCTATCCGGTGATTGCTGGATCACCTTCTCCGGGTCATCTTTTCGATAGATGTACAGCTTGCCATCGTCACCGCAGAAGGGTCTGAGATAAGCCGTTGGAACGTAATGATGCCGTTTCTTCGTCATGTTGGGGGCCCATTGTATCAGTTTGGTAGGGCGTGCAACTCGTTGCACGCGGAACGGCTAAGGTAATAAACCCCGCGTGCAGAACCCCGCCGTGGCGGGAACCTGCACGCCCTACATTAAGTCCGTTTGAATTGCTTTTCCAATTCGCGGATAGAGAGCTTGATGGTGGTCGGCCGGCCGTGGGGGCAGGAAGAAGTCTGCTCGGATTCTTCGCGGCGGGCCAGAAGTGCCTGCATCTCGGCCGCGGTGAGCGGCTGGCCGGCCTTGACGGCCGCCTTGCAGGCCAGCATCTCCAGCACTTCTTCCAGCAGGCGCTCGGAGGAGGTCGCCTCGTCGTCCGTGAGCTTGTCCAGCAATTCGCGGAGGAAGGCGGCGGCATTGACGCCGCGCCCGGCTAGAAGGCTGGGGAACCGCTGCACGGCCCAGGCGTCCGGGCCGAAGGGCGCGGCCTCGATGCCCACGCGGCCCAGCAGCTCGCCGGACCGGCCCAGTACGTCGGCCTCGGCCGTCGTGACCTTCAGCACGGGCGGGATGAGCATCCGCTGGCTGGCCAGGCTGCCCTCGACCACGCGGCGGCGGAGGTCGTTGTAGATGAGCCGCTCGTGCAAGGCGTGCTGGTCCACGATGAGCAGCCCGTCCGCGCAGGCGGCTACGATGTAGGTGTCGTGGACCTGAATGGCCCCCTCCGGCAGCGCGGCGGCCACCGCCAAAGTTTTTTTCATCGTCGCAGTCGCCTCGGCGACGGCTGGTTCAGCCTGCACGGGGCGTGCATCCATGGCGGAGTCCGCCGCGAAGGTCTCCTGAGGCTGGCGTTGCTCCGGCCGGTAGGAGGAAGGCGGAAAATCGAGTCGCGGTTGCGGCGGAGCGGCCGAACGGAAAAAGTCCGCCAAGGCGGAGCGGATCGATTCCCGCCGCGCTGCGTCGCTGGAGCTATGGAGCGTCTGCGATTGTTCTACGTCTTTCTCTTCGTGCGGCGGGGCGGCGGGCGGCAAGGCCGCGGCCGGCGTCAGGTCGCTGCGGTTGAGCGTCTCGCGCAGGGCGGCCAGGAGTTCGCCGTACACCAATTGCCCGTCGCGGAAGCGGACCTCGATCTTGGTGGGGTGGACGTTCACGTCCACCTCGCGCGGGTCCAGCGTGATGAAGATCAGGGCCGCCGGCCAGCGGCTGGGATCGGCCAGGCCGCGATAGGCCTCGCGCAGCGCGTGGGCCAGCAGGCGGTCGCGGATGTACCGCCCGTTGAGGAAGAAATATTGCCAGCGGCTGCTGGATCGTGCGGCCGCGGGGGCGGCGATCAGGCCGGCGATCTTCACCGGCCCGCTGCGGGCGGCGATGGGCAGCAGGCCGTCGGCCAGTTCGTCGCCGAACAGGTCCCGCGCCCGCTGGAGCGTGCTGTCCGTGGCCGGCAGGTCGGTGACCGTCCGGCCGTTATGGCTGAGCGTAAAAGCCACCTGCGGGTGCGGCAGCGCCAGCCGCGCCAATTGCTCGCCGACGTGGCCAAGCTCCGTATTGGCCGTGCGGAGGAACTTTCGCCGCGCGGGCGTGTTGAAGAACAAGTCCCGCACGGTGACCGTCGTGCCGGCGGCGGCGGGGCAGGGGCGGACCGGCCCGAGGGTTTCGCCGGCGGCCTCGATTTCGTGGCCTTCCGTCGCGGCCGAGTCGTCCGGCCCGCGCAGAGTGCTGCGAATGTGGGCGTGGGAGACGGACGCCACCGAGGCCAGCGCCTCGCCGCGGAAGCCCATCGTGCCGATGTCGTAGAGGTCCTCTTCGGTGGCGATCTTGCTGGTGGCGTGCGGGGCGAAGGCCAGGGCCAAGTCTTGCGGCCCCATGCCGCAGCCGTTGTCGGTGACGGCGACCAGCTTCCGCCCGCCGTCCTCGATGGCGACGTCGATCCGCGTGGCCTCGGCGTCCAGGGCGTTCTCCACCAGCTCCTTGACGAGGCTGGCGGGGCGCTCGATCACCTCGCCGGCGGCGATCTTGTTCACCAGGTGCGTGGGCAGGACTTGAATCGGCATTACACCCTCCGGCGGTCTGGCCGTTGATTCTACGAGCGGTGAGCCCGGCCGCCAACTCCGCGGAACGGTTTTGGGAGGGGGGGCGGCTAGACGACCTGGACCCGCCGGCCGACGCGTCGCTTGCGGTTGATGGTCTTGCGGCCTCGGCTCGTCCGCATCCGCGCGCGGAACCCGATCTTGCGGACTCTCTTGCGCCTCGAAACCTTATGGGGATAATGCATGTCAGCTCCGCTGATTTTTTTGTCTCGACGGCCCCGGTCTTCCGGGCGTGGGCATGGTAGGGGACCGGCGGCGGCTTGGCAAGAGAAACTCGCCGCCGCCGCGGCCCGGCCAGCCTATTGTCAAGCAGGCCGCGGAACGCTAAACTTTTTCCCTTACCTTGAAATCAGTAATCGGAGAGGGAAAGAAAGGATCGACAGCGATGATGATGTTGCATGGGAATCCCGCCAGGGTGAGCTTGTTCACCAGCGAATCCGTGACCAAGGGCCATCCGGACAAGGTGGCCGATCAGATTGCCGACGGCCTGCTGGACAGCCTGCTGAAGCACGACCGCCGCGCCCGTGTGGCCTGCGAGACGATGGTGACCACCGGCCTGGTGATCCTGGCCGGCGAAGTCACGGTCCACAATCCCAAGGCCGAGGAAGCGCTGCTGATGGCCGACGATACTGCTCGCGAGGTCATCCGTTCCATCGGGTACGACGATCCGGCCACCGGCTTTGACTACCGCTCCTGCGCCGTGATCAAGACGATCCAGAGGCAGTCGCCCGACATTTCCCAGGGCGTCACGGCCGGCAAGAAAAAGGAGCAGGGCGCCGGCGACCAGGGCGTGATGTTCGGTTTTGCCTGCACCGAGACGCGGCGGCTTATGCCGCTGCCGATTCACCTGGCCCACCGCCTGACGGCCCGGCTGAGCGAGGCGCGCGAGACGGGCCAGATCCGCTGGCTTCGGCCGGACGGCAAGAGCCAGGTTACCGTGGAGTACGTCGGCGACCGGCCCCGGCGGGTGCACACGGTGGTGCTCTCGACCCAGCACAACGAGTCGGTCATCAGTCCGCGCACCGGCAACATGTCCGACAAGGCACGGGCGGAACTGATCGCCAAGATCATCAAGCCGGTGATCCTGGAAGAGCGGCCGGATCTCTGGAGCGACCGCATCCGCTTCCACATCAATCCCACGGGCCGATTCGTCACCGGCGGGCCGCACGGCGACACCGGACTGACCGGCCGGAAGATCATCGTGGACACCTACGGCGGGCGCGGCGCCCACGGCGGCGGGGCGTTTTCCGGCAAGGACCCCTCTAAGGTGGACCGCTCGGCCAGCTACATGGCGCGGCACATCGCCAAGAACGTCGTGGCCGCCCGGCTGGCGGAGGTATGCGAAATCCAGCTGTCTTACGCCATCGGCGTGGCCGAGCCGATCAGCGTGCTGGTGAGCTGCAACGGCACGGCCGCGGTGGACGAGGATCGCCTGGCCCGGGCCGTGCGGGACGTCTTCCCGCTGAAGCCGGCGGCGATCATCGCCTACCTGGACCTGCTCCGGCCGATTTATCGCGAGACGGCCCATGACGGGCACTTCGGGCGCGTCGGCCGAAACTTCACCTGGGAACGCACCGACAAGACCGCCGCCCTGCGCAAGGCGTGCGGCGTCTAGATCGCTTTTCCGTCCGACCATTTGTTCGTGACCGGTCCGGGAGGCGGCGGGGCGCTTGTGCCGCCGCGCCGGCTCATCGCGGACTGAGGGGCCACGGCGGCTATGGCAGCAGAAGGGTCAGGGCCTGAGAATTTGCAGCCTCCGTCGGGGGCAGGTCTGTCCGCCGGCGGGCGCTTCGGCAAGCGCGACTGGTACATCGCCGGCCTCGTCTTCCTGGCGGCCTTGGCAGTTCGCGGGATCTATCTCTATCAGGCGAAAGACACGCCCACGTTTCGCGCACCCGTCGTGGATGCCCAGGCGTATCACTTTATGGCGGCCAAGTTGGCCGGGCCGGAACACCTGATGGACCGGGGGTATTTCTGGCAGCCGTTCTTCTATCCCTTCATGCTGGCGGTCATCTATGGATTCAGCGGCACGTCCATCCTGACGGCCAAGATCGTCCAGAGTATCCTGGGGGCGGCTTCTTGCGCGATGACCTACGCGCTGGGGCGCCAGGTCTTTGGCCGCAAGGTCGGCCTTCTGGCGGCATGCATGGTGGTGTTCTACGGCCCGATCGTCTTCTGGGAAGCCGACCTGATGGGCGACTGGCTGGCGGGGTTCTGGTCGCTGGTGCTGCTGCTGTTGTTCCTTCACGCCCGCAGGATGCAAGGGGTCTGGACGTGTTTCGCCATTGGCGCCTGCAGCGGGTTGGGCGTTCTGACGCGGCCGACGATGCTGCCGTTTTTCGTGGCGGCCTGCGCCTACCTGGGGTGGGTGTTCTACCGTTCTGCGGGCGGGTGGCGCCTGGTGGTGGCCGCGAGCCGCAATGGACTGGGAGGCTTCCTGGCCGTGGCCCTGCCCGTGATGGCGATGAACTACCACGTCACCAAAAACGTCGCCCTGCTGCCGTCCTCCGGCGGAATTAACATGTACATCGGCAACAATCCCGACCTGTGCCGCACGCTGACCATCCGGCCGGGCTATGAATGGGAGCAGCTCATCGCCATGCCGCTGCAGCAGGAGGGCATTACGGCGGACTTTCCCGCCAAGCAGCAGGCGTTCTATTACCACAAGGTGCGCGAATTTGCCTTCCATCAACCGCTGTCGTTCCTCGGCGGCTTGGGGGCCAAGACCTTGAGATTCTTCAGCTCCCGCGAACTGCCGCGGAACGTCGACATCTACATGTTCCGTCAGTGGTCGCCGCTGCTGTCGGCGCTGGTGTGGAAGGTGGACGGCTTTGGTTTTCCTTTCGGGGTGCTGCTGCCGCTGGCGGCCGTGGGATTGGTGTTGCGCTGGCGGTCGATTCCGGCGTTTCTGTGGCTGTTCCTGGCGCTGTACCCGGCGGCCGTGATCCTGGTGTTTATCGCCGGGCGGTACCGCATTCCGGTGGTGCCCGCGATGGCGGTGGCGGCCGCGGCGGGTGTCTTTGCCCTGCTTGATCTCTTGCGCCGGCGCCATTGGCTGGTCGTCTGCGGTCTAGCCGTGGGCATGGCGGCCGTCGTGGCCGTCGCGAGCATTCCCGGCCCGTTCTGTGAGGAGCGGGTGAACTTTGCCGCTGAACTCCCCTACGACGTGGCTTCCTCGTGGTACGAGTACGGTGAAACGACGGGGCGGCAGGAGGGCTACGACAAGGCCGTGGCCTATGCGGAGGAGGCCATCCGGATCAAGTCCGATTACGCCGACGCCTACCTCGTGATGGGCAGTTGTCGCGACATCCAGGGCCGGACGGAAGAAGCCCTGGCCTGCTATAAGCGGACGGTGGAGATCAATCCGAAAATCGCCGAAGCGTGGACCGACATGGGGGCGATCTACCGCAAGCTCAATCGGCTGGGGGAGGCGCTGGACGCCCTGCGCCAAGCGTTGGCCATCGACGACTCCAACGGCCTGGCGCATTACCACATGGCGATGATTTATCTCCAGCTCGGCGAGGTGGAACCGGCGGAGGGACACTTGGCCAAGGCGGCCAAATTGGATCCAGAGAAGATACACCGTCTGGCGGTGCAGTTTGTGCAGGCGGATATTCAGGCCGCCCGCGGACAGGCCGCTGGGGCCGTCGCGATGTACCGCCGCGTGCTGGCCGCTTCAGCCCAGGCTCCGCCGTTCGTCCAGGCCAGGATCCTGAAGGGACTGGCCTGGCTTTTGGCGACCTCGCCTGACCCGTCGGTCCGCAAGGGTTCCGAAGCCGTGCAGGCGGCCGAGCGAGCCATCGCCATCGGCGGGGACAGTCCCGATGCCCTGGACATTCTGGCAGCCGCCTATGCCGAGGCCGGAAAGTTTGATCTCGCCCTGGCGGCCGCGAAAAAGGCCGTGGACGCAGCCGAACGTCAGGGGGATGAAGACATGGCCCCGGCCATTCAGGCCCGCCTGCAACTCTACCAAGCCAGACGACCGTACCGCAGGAGCGGAGGTTATCTCTTTCCTCTGCCCTGAGGACGGGCGGCGGTCTTGCGGCCTTTGAACCGGCCGAACCGCTTGCGGCAGATGACCGTGAAATCGTTGGACAGATAGTCGTCCACGATCTGCACGTCGCAGCCCAGGGCCTCGACGATGGCCCGCACTTCCTGCGGATCGTAGTAGAAGCAGTGGTCGTGCCGGCGGGTCTCGCGGTGGTGGAGCAGGTTGAAGACGGCTACTTCTTTGGCCAGTTCCACCAGGCGCCGGGCCGCGCGGGGCAGGAATTCGCGATTATTGCCCAGGTTCAGATTGAGCGCCCCGGAGCAGAAGACCACGTCAAACCGCCGTCCTTTTCCCTTGGGGAAACTGCGGCCGTGGAAAACGTCCGCGCAGCAGAACCGCCCGTCGGGGTGTTTCTGCTGGGCGGCATGGATCATTTTTTCCAGCAGGTCTACGCCGGTGTACTCCACCGGGATGCCGCGGGCCTTGCAGAAGGTCCACAGGTCGCCCAGGCCGCAACCGACGTCCAGCAGGCTCTTGCCGGCCAGGTTCACGTGCCGGCGGAGCACCTCGAATCGCGCCTCCTGGGCGGCGGCGTCTGCCCAGTCGAGGATCTCATGGTGCGCCCGGCCGGGTTGAATCCGCGGCTCGTAATGGGCCTGGATGGTTTTTCGTCTGCTCATGTCTGCTCGCCGCCGGGCGGCTCTTGGCGGTAAATCTTCGCCCCGGCGACGACCTGATTATAAAACTCCTGCCCGCCCAGGGCGACGCACCACGGCCAGATGGCCCCGCGGCTATCCCAATAGTCGATGTCGGCCACCTGCCAATCCAGGGCGATCTGGCGGACCGTCGAATCCAGCAGGTCGCGACGCAGCGTCTTGAGCTGCTGCCACACCTCGCGGATGGCCGGCGACTTGGGTTCGCGGGCGGCCAGATCCCGCCGGCGGGCCTCCAGGCGGTCCATCTCGGCGACCAGGACGGGAAAACTGTGCCTCTGCCATGCGAGCCGGCCTTCGTCCGTCTTGAATTGCGTCAGCCGCTCCTGGGCCTGGCGGGCCAGATCGGCCCAGCGCCGGCCCAGTTCCCGCGCGGGAATTTCGGCCGCGTCGAAGCAGGCGGCCAGGTGCGCCGGCAGGCGGATGACGGTATCCAGAGATTTCATGCGGTCCAGCAAGTGAAAGCGGACGCGGACCAGCGGCCGGACCTGGCCGCTCAGCAGACCCTCGCGCCGCCACAGGCCGATGAGTTGCTGCGCGGCGGGCATGTACGCCGAGCCGCGGTAGGGCAGGGCCAGCTCCGCCCCGGCCGGTCCCCAGCGGACCTGGATGGGCAGCAGGAGCGCCTTGCCCGCCAGCCCCTGCACTCCGGCGGCCCGCAAGGCCTCGAGGGGCAATCGCCCGCCGGCCAGGGGGAAGGACGCATCGGCCACTTGAAGGGCGCCGTCGCGGTAGTGCATGTCGGTCCGCACCCGGTGGCCCTGGTAGGCGAGCGTGACGAAAAAGGGCAGCTCGCCCGCCTCGGCGTCCAGCGGCTTGACGGAGACGGCCGTCTGCTGAACAGCCTGGTTGTAAAGCTCGACCGCGCGGGCATAGTGGGCGCAAAACATCTCCAGCAGCGCCGTCGCCGGGGAATCCGCCGACAGCGTCACCAGCGAAGAGACAAGGTCCACCTCCACGTTTTCCCCATCGTCGAGCAATTGTCCAAGCCAGGCGCGGTACAGGTCCACCAATCTGCCGCCGGCGTGGTCGGCCAGGAGTTGCTTCAGCCGGGCCGATTCGGTGGCGAACCACGCCTCGATCCGCTGGTGGGCGGCGCTTTGGGGGAAGCAGCCGAGCATGTCCGCCCGCGCCTTGTCCATGATCTGGCGGAGGAACTCGGACGTCTCGGCCACCGTCAGGTCGGCGATGAGCCGATGATGGCGGCGGTCGCCGACATAGCTGGCGCCGATGAGCTGCCAGGTGTCGCCGGGAGAGAATTCGGCGTAAAGGTCCTCGACGGTCCTGCCCAATTGCCGGGCCAGGACGGCGGTCTTCAGGCCGGTGAAGGGCTCCCATTGACGGACCTCCACGGGCAAGCGGCCCAGGAACTGGCTGTAGAACAGTGCCGCGCCCCAGTCGGCCCCGCCGCTGTGGTGGTATCGCTCGCGGGCCAGGCGAAGGGGACTGCCGTCGGCCTGGGGGGAGCCCAAGGCCGTGAAGGCGACGTCGATGTCCTCGACGAAGTGCCGGACGCGGAATCCCCCCCTCGTCAGGGCCTGGCACTTGGGCGCCACGTCCCACAGGCTGTGGCAATTCTGGTCGATGCTGAACGTCATGGCGCGCCCGGCCCGCCGCCGTCCATCACCGTCGCCGCAAGGTCCACGTGGACGACGCCCCGATACAGGAACCGCACCATCGTCTCCAGGCACAGGTCGTGGACCGCTCCGGAGATCATCTCGAAGTACACCCGCAGAACGTCGCCGCTGCGGGCGTGGACCTGGACGGGCTTTTGGCCGGTGAAGTAATCTTGGCTCCAGCCGAAGCGCTGGGCCGCCATAATCGCCGCCGCGGCCGAGCCGGTGCCACAGGCTAGCGTCTCGCCCTCCACGCCGGTCTCGAAGGTCCGTACGGCCAGCTCGCCTTCGCGCAGCACCTGCACGAAGTTGGCGTTGACGCCTCGGGGAGCGAACATCGCGTGGTGGCGCAGCAGGGGGCCGAAGCGTCCCACGTCCACTGCGGCGGCATCGTCCACGTATGCTAGCAGGTGCGGCACGCCGGTGACGACGTAATCGCACCGCCACGGCGTCCCACCGGCTGGGACGGTCAGGTCGCGGCGCATGTCTTCCGGCAGGGTGATGCAGACGCGGATGTATTGGCCGTCGCTGCGGCGCCCGCGAACCACGCCCGCCCCGGTCAGGATGCGAATCTCTTGGGCGCTGGCCCAGCCGTTGTCGCCCACCCATCGCACAAAGCAGGCCGTGCCGTTGCCGCACAGGTCGGACTCCGAACCGTCGGGCTCAAAGAACCGCGCCCCCAGGTCGGCTACTCCCTCCACTTCACAAGGGACGGCAAAGATGACCCCGTCGGCCCCGACGCCCATGCATCGGCGGCACAGCACCTTGGCAAACCGGGCCGCTCGAAGTGGATCGGCCAGGATTGGCTCGAATTGCCCCCCGCGGCTGTCCAGGCAGACGAAATCATTGCCGCTGCCGGACAACTTGGCGAATTCGATCAGTTGGGGCATCGGTCGGTTGCCTCCGGTCCTGCGGACCTCAGCGGCCTGTAGCCACTATAGCAATCCGCCGGCGGCGTTTCCACGAGGGCGTGACGGCGGCGGTCAGGACTCGGCGATGTCCTGTCCGCGCAGGAGGATGGCGGTGAGGCGCTGGGCCACCTTGGGATTGGCGAAGACCAGCGGCAGGAGCACCTGGAGCGACGTGCCGGGCCGAAGCAGCCGCTGCTCCAGTTGCCGCCGCCAGGAGGTCCTGAAATCGAGCAGCGTCGCGTGGACGTCCGGTTCCGCCAGCGCCTTGGCGGCTACCTCCGCCGCCACAAGGGCCGAGGTCACCGCCGTATAGGCCGCCTGACCGGTGACGGCTTCGGCGAATCCCCCCGCCGTGCCCGCCAGCAGGCAACGTTTGGCGACATGGGTCTCCAGCTCCATCGCCATCCCAGCCGGCGGCCGCCAGACCGCACCCCGCGCGCGATGCAAGGGCAGGTTGGCGGGGAGCACGCCGGTCTGTTGCAGCCGGCCCAGAAGGGCCGACAGTTCCGCCGCGCGCGTCCCGGCCGCAGGGGAGGTGGAGATCAGCCGAAGGTGAAGGTGTCCGCCGACGGCGAAGAACATGCCCATTTCGCTGCGTTCCGGTTCCTCGACGACGTGCAGCGCGCCGTCGTCGGCCCGGTCGCACGGAATGTCCAACCCGGCCACCATGAGGGGCGCCGCCCGGGGCGTCCGCGTCGCCAGGCCCAGGTCGCTCAGGACGTCATAGGGCTGGCCGTCCACGACGATCAGCAGCTTGGCGGCGACTTCGCTGCTGCCGGCCAGGACGATACGGTCCTCCTCCAGCTCGATGACGGGCGTGGTGGTGGAGGGGCGGACCCGCACGCCGGCCTTTTTGGCGGCGGCGGCCAGCGCGGCGGTCAGGGCCGAGGGAGGCAGGAAATAGCCCAGGACGGATCGCTTGGGATGTTTCACGCAATTGTCCAGCGCGACGTTGTGATAGTGGATGGTCTTGAACGGCTTGGCCTTGGCGGCCTTGGCCAGACCGGCGGGCAGGCGGGCCAGGCGAAAGAAGTCGGCGCTGACCCAGTCGGATAGGGGGCAGTGGGCCGAGGACGGCGGGGCGGCTACCACGACCACGTCCTTTTTCGCCTTGGCGAGCATGTAGGCGGCGGCGAAGCCGCAAGGCGTGGCGCCAAGGATGGCGACATCGTGGCGGGTGGTCATGGCCGTAGCTTAATCCACCAAGGCGCGATTGGCAAGTTTGGCCGCCGCGGCGAGCCGCCGGAGTGCCTTTACCACAGGACCAGCATGGCGCCGGAGGCCTGAGTGCCCGTGACGAGGTAATAAATGTAGTTGGTCAGGATGTAGATCAGCCCGCCGAACAGGTCGCCCGCGATGACCCCCATCATGAAGTGCCTGCCCTGCTGATAAGCCTTCGGGCCGCCGAGCCGCATGATGGCCGTCTTGATGGCCCAGCCCAGCAGGAACGAGGCACCGAACTTGCCCATGGTCCAGGCCCCGTAGCCCAGCAGTACGACGGGATGCAGCGGCCACCAGGGGTATCGCAATCGCAGGCTGCCCAGCAGCAGCACGCCCACGGCGCCCGCCCCGGCCGCCCACAGAAACATGGTGCTGGGGTGCATGTGCAGCAGGCGGTCCAGCGACGACCATTCCACGCTTTGCTTCAACTGGCCGCTGAGGGTCGCGTCGGTCAACCCCTTTTCGGCTACCGAGAATGGGTTCTTGGACCAGGTGGCGCCGGTGGTGTCGCCGGCCTTGCCGAAGTTGTAGTCGGCCCAGAGGCCCACGGGGATGGCCACGGCCAGGGCGATCAGGAAGGCGGTCGCCTGGGTGAACGACGTCTTGGCGGGGGAGACTCCGGCGCCGTCGGCGATCTTCAGGCCGTTGACGACGTAGGGGATCATCGCCTCGAACGGATCGACCAGCAGGATGATCATCAGCATGCCGGCGATGAGGGTGGCCTTGGGGCCGAGCACCGGCAGGCTGAACAGGCCGCCCATGACCGGCAGGATGTTCCACGCCGGCTGGTAGAAGAACACGCCGCACTCGGCGTTGATCCGTGCCAGGACCAGGAACATGATCATCACTAGCGCCACCGTGATCAGGGCCAGGGGCGTTCCCATGCCCACCGCTGCCAGGATGGCCGTTATGCCCAGGCAGGACAGGAGGAACAGCCGGCCGGCCCAGGCGCTGGCCGTGTCGGTGTCGGCCTGCGCGCGGAGCAGGACGGCCTGTTTAAACGTTCGCCAGTAGTACCGCCTCCCCAGGTACAGCAGCACCAGCGTGTAGCCGAAGAACGCCCCAAAGCTCACCCACACTTTCAGCCCGCCGGTGGTGGAGGACGTGGCGACGTTGACGCCGATCTGGATCAGGATCATCTGCGCTGCCAACGTGATCAAGCTGGTCACGCCGAGGCTGAAGCCGATGTCCGAGGCCAGGAAAAACGTGAAAGCCACGGCCGTGGGGATGATCTGAGGTTCCACGACGTAGCGGGCCTCCTCCATGGCGGCGAACGTGGGAAACTTCGTCCGCAAGGGCTCCAGCTTGAAGCCCAGGGGAATTTGCACGCCCATGTCGGCCCACTTGGAGGTGCAGTTGAACACGCGAATGGACAGCAGCAGGATCAGCCCCACCCAGAACAGCTTGTTGCGAAAGATGGTGCCGGTGGCGCGCTGGGGCTCCTGGTCGATCAACGTATTGGTGAAATCGGCGATGGGGTATCGCAGCCGCTCGCGGTGGGCCCATTGGTGGTGGAGGAGCAGGCTCATGCTCAGCGTCGCCGCGGCCGCCAGGACCACCAGCGGCAGCCAGAACGACAGCGGGTCCGCCCAGCTCTCCCAGGGAACCTCCCGTGGGCTGATGGGATGTCCGGGCTTGCCCAGCCCCGTGATGAAGCCGCCGATCACGCGAGAATCGTCCGCCGGCGGCGTGACCAGCAGGCCGTGGGGGACGTAGTCCAGCACGCCGACCTTGCGCCAGCCCGGGATCAGCTTGTTGTGCTGAAGGGGATACAGCAGCGTCGAGGAGAAGGTCCGCATGAAACCGGCGTGGGGAATGTTGCAGGACACCAGCACCATGGCCAGCGCTACGGCGATCTCCGACGACCGCAGTCGCCAGGAGGCGCGCAGCTTGTAGAGCAGGGGGTTCACGGCGGCCATCAGCAGGAACAGCATGCCGAAGACCGAGATCGGCAACTGTCCGCGGGTCAGGGAGGGGACTTTGAAAAAAACGGTCAAATACCCCACCGTGGCCATGAACACCGCCCCCAGCAGGCCCAGGATGATGGCTCGGAATGTCACGGATTTTCCTTTGCCGCCAGGCCGACTGCGGGACCTGGGGGACCATTGAAAGATGTATCTAACAGCGCCGCGGGGACCTTGCAACCTGTTTGGGACTAAGGCGGAAGTTCTTGACCGGCGCGTCTTGACCGCATTGCCATCGTTGACCTAGAATGACCTAACTGAACGACGGGTAAGGGCGCCACGAAACAATCGGCCGAAGTCCTCGGCAAGGAGATCAGGAGCAGGCATGGTTTGGACGGATCTAGCCAACGCGATGTTCATGGCCGTGTACACGCTGGCGCTGCTGATGGTGTCCCTCTACGGTTTCCATCGGTACATTCTGGTGTTCTTGTACTATCGCCACCGCGACAAAGAGCCCAGGCCCCAGGGAACCTTCAAGGACCTGCCGCACGTGACGGTACAACTGCCGATGTACAACGAGCAGTTCGTCGCCCGGCGAATTATCGAGAAGACCTGCGAAATCGACTACCCGCGCGACCGGCTCCAGATCCAGGTGCTGGACGACAGCACCGACTGCACGGGCGCCATCGCCCGCCAGACCGTCGAAGAGGCCAAAGCCCAGGGTTTCGATATTGAATACATCCATCGCGACCACCGTCGGGGGTTCAAGGCCGGGGCGATGGAAAACGGCCTGAAGACCGCCCGTGGCGAGTTCATCGCCATCTTCGACGCCGACTTTGTCCCCGAAAAATATTTCCTGCGACGTTCGATCCAGTACTTCACCGATCCCAAGGTCGGCGCCGTCCAGACGCGGTGGGAGCACCTGAACCGCTACGACAGTCTGCTGACGCGATCGCAGGCGATTTTGCTGGACGGTCACTTTGCCATCGAGCACGTCGCCCGCAACCGCAGCAACCGGTTCATGAGCTTCAACGGAACGGCCGGGACGTGGCGGCGGTCGGCCATCGATTCCTCCGGCGGCTGGCAGCACGACACGCTGACGGAGGACCTGGACCTGTCCTACCGGGCGCAGCTGCGCGGCTGGAAGTTCGTCTTTCTCCGCGAGCTGGCTGCCCCGGCGGAGCTGCCGCCGGAGATGAACGCCTTCAAGGCCCAGCAATTCCGCTGGACCAAGGGCGGCGCCCAGACGGCCTTGAAGCTTCTGCCCAAGCTGCTGATGTCCCGCGAGAAGTTGAAGGTGAAGGTGGAGGGCTTCCTGCACCTGACCTGTTTCACCATGCACATGTACATGGCCCTGATGATCACGCTGATGCTGCCGGCGATGTATCTGCGGTGCCTGCCGGTGGAGAATCCGCTGTGGCGCGTGAGCATCGACGTGGGGGCGTTCGCCCTGGCGACGCTGTCGGCCGGGGTGTTCTATTGCGCCGGACAGCGCGAGCTGCTGGGCGGTTGGCGCGGCACGGTGAAATATCTGCCGATGATGATGGCCTTGGGCGTGGGGCTGTGTCTGTCCAACACCAAGGCGCTGCTGGAGGCCTTCCTGAACCGCAAGAGCGAGTTTGTGCGAACGCCTAAATACGGCATCTGCCAGAACAATAAGAAGGAAGCCGCCTCCGCCTTGCAGACCCGGCGGCCCAAGATGGACTGGCTGCCTTATCTTGAGATGATCTACGGCGTGTACATGCTCACCTGCGCCATTATGAGCGCGGTGGACCTTCGCTCGGTTATCCTGACGCCGTTTCTGGCGATTTTCACGTTTGGCTTCTTCTATGTTTCGGTGAGCAGCCTGCTGGCCCAGCGGGTCCGCCAGCCGGCCCGTCCGGAAGCCGTCACGGTGGCCGCGAGCGACTCGGGACCTGCCGAGCCGCTGGCGTGACCGACGTTGCGGGCGTAATTCAGCGGTAGAATGCCAGCTTCCCAAGCTGGACGTCGCCGGTTCGAATCCGGTCGCCCGCTATGACAGAAGGCCGGGCCATGTACCCGGCCTTCTGTCATAGTGGACCGAGTTCCAGAACCGGCAGCGGATTCGCCACAGGCTTTAGACGCATCGCCGGTTCGACGCCGCAGGCGCCGCGAAGCGAATCCGGTCGCCTGCTGTGGGCGATGTTTTCGGGAGGCACAACTAAGCTTTCCCGAGCTTTCCGCATTGACCTACCCTACTCCGGAGCGCATGATGATGCACGATTTCGGGTCGTGCGCCATGGCAGGGAAGGATATCCATGCGTCTTCTCTCGCTCTCCTGCACAGGCGGCAGATGCTGCCTGATAGCGGCAGCCCTGGCACTGTGTCCGCTGAACGCCGCGGCGCAGAGCGATTACTCCGACAAGGACTTCTCCGTCCGCCTGCCCCCGGCTTTCCTGCGATTCACGGAGGTCTCCACCATGGGCGGCGAGACGGTGGCCAACCGCTATTCCTCGGCTTCCAATCCCGCCAGCGCGGGCTGGACCGCGCTACCCACCCGACTGGGAATTGTCGTAGTCCCTTATTACTCGGCCATCGGGTTCCAGAAGGGCCAGTGGCTGCACCTGACCGGCGAATCGCTCACCTGGTTCAGCAAGGATTGGGGGGCCTTCCAACCGACCCTCAGCCAGATCCGCAGCAATAACTCCATCGGCAGCGACGGCCTTTCGTTCGACTACCAGGTGGACACGGCCCAGTTCCAATGGGGAAAGCGGTACGGCAACTGGGGCTGGGGGGCGATGTTCAACTTCGCCCGCACCCAGATCGGTCGGGACGGTACGACGATACAGAACATCCCGGGCATAGGGCCGATGCCGGTGGGGGTGGTTTCCGACTCCTCCGCCGAAAGCTACCGCTGGCGGGTGGGCGGCCTGTACGAACCCGCGGACAAATGGCTCCTGGGGATGATCTTCGAATATGGCTTCATCCCGTACCGCAGCCGGAGCGTGGCCACCCTCCCCGTGCCCTTTGTGCCTCCTACCGTTACCTACCAGGAGGGCATCCAGCAGCAGTTTGTGCTGCGGCCGGGGGTGTCGTATGAGTATGCCCCGCTCTCCAGCGTCTACTGCGACTATCAATACGGAAACTTCTTCAACTCGCGCGACAGCCTGGTAGACCAACGCTTTTCGGCGGGCATCGAGCATCGCTTGCTCGAGTTTCTGCTCGTGCGGCTGGGGCCGTCCATGGACGTGCGGGGCAACGTGGGCCTCAGCACCGGGGTAAGCCTGCTTCTGGGCCCCAACATTTCGGCCGAGTGCGGCTACCAGTACAACATGCTGCCGGAGTTGCGGCCGGAGTTCGGCCGATCGCAAACCTTCCAGGGGATCCTGTCCTTCCGGTTCTGAGCAAACCGAGGGGGATGGCATTGCCCAGGTTTCCGCGATGGTCTATACTCATGAGGGCGTTCGGGTGGCTCAAGAACACCCGCACACGCGAGATAATCATCCGGCGGAAGCATGACTACCCAACCGTTGAAATTAGATTATAGCCACTCACCCGTGCAGACCCCATTTCGTATCCAGCGCGAACCCAGGTCGTGCCAGAGACGTCCCTGGCTCGAGAGGCTGGCGGACCTGGCCGGCTTAGCGCTTACTCGATTCGCGGGCGTGCGGCCACGCCGTGCTGCTTCGGGCTCCTTCGATGTCACCTCTGCCAAGGCCCCCGGTTCAAGCGAAACGGCGCTGGCCCTTCTGGATCAGTTCTCCACGCTCGCGGGGCAGATGCATGTCCTTTCCGATGATCCTTGGCAGTTCCTGTGGGCGAAGGACCGGTGCGCCTTCCTGCCGTTTCACGAGCTGGCGTCTACGCTGATCGCCTGGCGTGATCCGGTCGGGCCTGCCGAGGAAGCCGCGAGCCTCGTCGAGCGATTTCGAGCCTTCGCGGCCAAGCGTGGCAAGCATGCGGTGCTGCTGGGCATGAGCCGGTCGATGCTCGAGGGACTCCGGGACCACAGGTTCCAGCCGGTCTGGCTCGGCACGGAGCCGTTCTACGATTTGGCGACCTGGCACACGCGCGGCAAGGCTGGCATGAAGGTCCGGCTCGCGTGTAATCACGTGCGGCGGCTTAGCGCGGCCGCCCGTGAGGCCCATCCGCTCCAGGATGCCCGCGACAGGGAGGCCATCGCGCGGGTCGAGGACGCCTGGAAGTCGGCCCGCCCGGAGCGCCGGAACGACTCGTTCCTACGGACAGCCCCCTTGGAGAACGCGCGGCATCGGCGCTATTTCGTCGTCGAGACAGGCAGCCGGATGGAGAGCTTCCTGGTCTGCTCGCCCGTGAGCCATCGCGGCCAATACCTGCAAGACTTCGTGCGGATGCCCGACGCGCCCCGGGGCGCCAACGAGTTGGCCATGCTCACCGCCCTTCGCGTCTTTCAGGGTGAGGGGCTGGACTTCGTGACCGGTGGGATCATCCCCTTTTACGATCCGAATAAGTCGCATTCCAACAAGGTGACCGGCGGGGCAGGCGCGCTGGGATGGGTGATCCGGCACTTCGATCGTTTGTTTCACTTCGCCGGTCTCCAGCAGTTTCGCGCCAAGTTCGTCCCCAGCCGCGTGGTTGACATCTACGCGATGCTCTGGCCGGGCACCCTCACCCCGGCCTTGGCTTGGGACATCCGGTCGTTGCTTTCCTAACCTGTTGTCGTTCCTGAAAACTCCACCCACGACGACAGGCTGACTCGATGCAAGATAACTTTCTTCCGGTGATCGGCCCCAAGGTGAGTCCGACTTAGTCACTGAGTTGGTCAGTCGTCACATGGTGGTGACTTGTTATCGAGTGCTCAGTGACTTGCTAACCACTTGAAACTGCCAATTTGTCCTCAAAAATGGCCTATAAGGCTTTTGTTTACATGGTCTTACACGGCGACCATTGTTTTCAAAAACTGGATGTCGCCGGTTCGACGCCGCAGGCGCCGCGAAGCGAAGCGGGCGTAGCCCTGAGCTTGTCGAAGGGCGAATCCGGCTTACTCTCAACTTTCTCCCACACGCGCTGCCGGCGGTGCTACTTCCCTTTGAGCAGGAGGCGTCGAATCGGATAGACTGCGGGTAGGAATTCTGCGAGCGTGTGGCTATGGGCAAGACGCGGACAATCCGAATGCTCTACGGCAAGGAGGGGATGTTGCTGGCCGTGCCGGCCGATGCGGCGGTTCTGGAGAGCGAATCCGTGCCCCCTCTGGCCGACCCGGCGGCAGCGGTGCAGTCGGCCCTGGCGGCGCCCATCGGCGGCCAGGGCCTGGCGGAGATTATCGCTTCCAAGCGGCCGCGGAATGCGGCCATCACAATCTCCGACATCACCCGCATCGTGCCCAACAGGCAATTGCTGCCGCCCCTGCTGGAGGTGCTGAATGCCGCCGGCCTGGCCGACCGGCAGATCGTCATCATCATCGGCACGGGCATGCACAGGCCCAGCACGCCGCAGGAGCGCCGGGGCCTGCTGGGCGAGGACATCCTCCGCCGCCTGGAGGTCATCGATCACCGGGCCGATGATCCCTCGACGTTGGTGCAGGTCTGCGACAATCCAGCCATCCACGTCTGCCGCCGCTTCGTCCAGGCCGATCTGCGGATCGTGACCGGATACATCGAGCCGCACTTCATGGCGGGATTTTCCGGCGGGCGCAAGGGCGTCTGTCCCGCCCTGGTGGACCTGGCGACCATCCAGCGGTTTCACGGCTACGCGACGCTGGCCGATCCCAAGGCCGACAACGGCATCCTGGACGGCAACCCCTGTCACGAAATTGCCCTCAAAGTAGCCAGGGCGGTCGAGGTGGACTTCCTGCTCAACGTAGCCGTCACGCGCGATCGGCGGATCGCGGGCGTCTATGGCGGCGACCCGGAGCAGGCACACCTGGCCGGCTGCCGCGACGTGGCCGAGTGGACCACGGCGATGATCGACGGGCCGTTCGACCTGGTCGTCACCAACGGCGGCGGTTTTCCGCTGGACCAGACTTTCTACCAGACGGTCAAAGGCATGTGCACGGCCCTGCCGGCCCTGGCCAAAGATTCCACGCTGCTGATAGCTTCTCACTGCGGCGAGCAGGTCGGCTCGCCGGCCTATACGGAGCTGATGCTGCGGTACGATAACGACTGGCGGACCTTCCTGGCCGACATCGCCGCAAGCAGCGAAACCAAGCTCGACCAGTGGGAGTTCCAGATGCAGTGCCGCGTGCTGGAGCGGATCGGGCAGGAGCGGATTTGGTTCGTCAGCGACGGCCTGGCCACCGAGACGCAGCGACACCTCGCCGTGACGCCTATCCTGGGCTCTGGTTCGGCCCAGCAGCGGACGCAGAAGGCCATCGACTCACTTTTAGCCGCTCGGCCCGGCGGGCGGGTGGCCATCATTCCCGAAGGCCCCTACACTATGCTGAGGCGGCGTTGAGGAAGCCGACACGTGGAGGAATGCGGGTTTCGGCTTGCCGGGATTCGCAGGGCGGTTAGAATCACCTTTCCGGCAACTGGGGGCGGACTAGACCGCGAGGAATTGTTCATGAACGACGCCAAAGAGCAAGCCGTCCAACTCCTGAAGGGCTTCAAGGGCGAGAATTACGCCTTCGGCACGGATGTTTTAAACGAGGTCGGCCGGTTGGCGCGGCAATTGGGCCGCTCGGCGCTGGTGGTCGCCAATTCCAGCGGTTGGCTCCAGCAGGCGCGGCAGGAAGTGTGCGCCTCGCTGGAAAAGGCCGGCGTGTCCATCGCTTTCGGGGCGTCCATGGTTGGTGCAAGGCCCAACTCCCCGCGGGAGGACGTCTATCGGATCGAGTCGTACATCCTGCACGCCAAGCCGGAATGCATTGTGGTGATCGGCGGCGGCAGCTCCATCGACGCGACCAAGGCCTCCAACGTGCTGGCCTGCCTGGGCGGGCAAGACCCGAATCTGGATTCCTACATGGGCGTGGGCAAGGTCACCGAGGCCTTGGCCAAGACCGGCGGCCGGCTTATTCCGCTTCTGGCCGTCCAGACGGCCTCGGCGTCCGGGGCGCATCTGACCAAATACTCCAACATCACCGACATGGCCACGGGGCAGAAGAAGCTCATCATCGACGAGACCGTCATCCCGGCCCGGGCGGTCTTCGATTACGGCCTGACGCGTTCGGCCCCGGCCGAGCTCACCGTCGACGGTGCGCTGGACGGCATGAGCCATTGCCTGGAGGTGTTCTACGGAATCGGGCCCAAGAATTTCGACCTGCTCCAGCAGATCGTCTCAGCCGCGCTGACGTTGCTGCTCCGCTCCACGCCGGTCGCGGTGAAGACTCCGGACAACCTCGACGCCCGCGTCGCCCTGGGCCTGGCGACCGACCTGGGTGGCTACGCCATCATGGTCGGCGGCACCAGCGGCGGGCACCTGACGAGCTTCTCCCTGGTGGACGTCGCCGCCCACGGCCGGGCCTGCGGGATTATGAATCCCTACTACACCGTCTTCTTCGCCCCGGCCATCCCCAAGCAGCTTCGCATCGTCGGCGACCTGTTCAAGCAGGCGGGGTTCATCCGCGGCGGGCTGGACCGCCTGACCGGGCGCGACCTGGGCATGGCCGTGGCGGAGGGAATGATCGCCTTCCAAAAGAGCCTCGGCGCCCCGACAACGTTGGCGGAGCTGCCCGGATTTTCCAACGCCCACATCGCTCGCGCCCTGTCGGCCGCCAAGGACCCGCAACTGGCTTCCAAGCTTCAGAATATGCCCATCCCGCTGGCCGGCGGGATGATCGACGATTACATGGCCCCCATCCTCCAGGCCGCCAAGACCGGCCGATTCGAGCTGATCAAAAATATGCCTGCCTCAGCGGGCAAAGGAGATTAAATGCAAACGGTACCCACACTCAAAAGCAAACTGGATCGACAAGACCTTGTTCTGGGGATACTCGTTCAAGACATCCGTTCGCCGTTTCTGGTGCAGTTGGCGGCCGCGGCGGGGCTGGACTTCATCTGCATCGACACCGAACACGGCACCTTCAACACCGAGACCGTGGCCGACCTGATCAAGCTGGCGCGCATGGCGGGAATCATCCCCATCGTCCGCGTCATCGCCGGGACGTACGAGTACATCTGTCCGCGCCTGGATGCTGGCGCCGGCGGCATCCTGGTGCCGCGCATCGACGGCCCCCAGGCCGTCCGAAACGCGGTGCACGTCAGCAAGTATCCCCCCGTGGGCGTTCGCGGCATCATCACGCTGAAGGGCCAGACCGATTACGTCATCCCCGACCTGAGCAAGATGGTCGAGGAGAAGAACGCCCAGAATTTCATCATCCCGCAGATCGAGCTTCGCAGCGCCGTGGAGCAGATCGACGAGATCGTTTCGGTCAAGGGCATCGACACGGTGTGGGTGGGGCCTTGCGACCTGTCGGTCTCGCTGGGCCATCCGGGCGACCAGAAGCATCCCGAAGAGCTCCAGGCCATCGAAAAGGTCATCGCCTCCTGCCGCCGCCACAACGTCGTGCCGGGCATCGCCGTCGGCGGCATCGCCGCGTGCAAGGAGTGGATCGCCAAAGGCATGCGGATGGTCTGCTGCCAGACGGACGTGATGATCCTGGCCACGGCGCTCAACCAGATTACCAAAGAACTGCGGTCGCTGAAGCCCGGCGCCTAGAGGCGGAGGCTTTTCGTGAGAAGGGTGGCGGGGTTCCTACCCCGCCATCTAGAAGGCTATATATAGGTTTTTCCGTGGCAGGGCAGGAATACCACGGCGTTCCAGAAGTAGGTTAGGAAACCCTTTCTAAGGACAGAGGTTTTTCATGAAGATTACGGCCGTCCGGACGACCATCGTCCCCATGGATTTCCGCAACGGCGTCTACACGTTCGTCGAGACGGACGCTGGTCTCACGGGTGTTTCCGAGGTCGTGATGCGGCGGAAGTCGCGAACCGTCGAAGAGCATATCCACGAATTAGAGCGGTTCCTAATCGGCCGGGACCCCACGCGAATCGAGGACGCCTTCGAGAAGATGTATCGCGATTCCTTCTGGGTCGGCGGGCCGATGCACGCCACGGCGCTCAGCGCCGTGGAAATCGCCCTGTGGGACATTTTTGGCAAATCACTGAACGTGCCGGTCTACAAGCTCCTGGGCGGGCCGTGCCGCGACGAGATACTGGTGTACTGCCACGTTCAGGCCGGGGCGAGCCCCGACGACTTCGCCGCCAATGCCCTGGCGGCTCGCGATCGCGGATTCCGTGCCTTCAAGACCACGCTGCCGGTCTTGTACGGCATGGACAAGAAGATCCGGTGGTATTCCGGCCTGGCCGACGCAGCCAGCCGGTCCCTCAAGGAGACGGAATACCTGCCGACGAGCTTCTTTTCTCGCGTGGCGGAGTTCTTCGCGGCCGCTCGCCAGGCCGTCGGAAGCGAAATGGAGATGGCGGTCGATTGCCACGGCCGGCTCAGCCCGGCCAACGCCGTGCGGCTGTGCGAGGCCCTGGCGCCGCACAAGCTGATGTTCGTGGAAGAGCCCGTCCCGCCCGAAAACGCCGACGCACTGGCCTTCGTCATCTGCCGCAGCCCGATCCCCATCGCCAGCGGGGAACGCCTGGCCACGATCTACGAGGCCAGGCCCTTCCTGCGGGAAGCGGGGTTGGCGATGCTGCAATGCGACGTGGTGAACTGCGGCGGCATCTCGCAGATGAAGAAAATCGCGGCCATGGCCGAGGCGAACTACGTGGGCATCGCCCCGCACAATCCCAACGGGCCCCTGGCGACCGCGGCCAGCGTGCAGGTCTGTGCGGCCATCAGTAATTTCACGATCCTGGAGACGATCGGTTCGGCCGAAGAAGAAGCCTTGGCCGCCAAGATCCTGCGCAACCCGCTCAAGATCACCGACGGCGTGATACGCATCCCGCAAGGTCCAGGCTTAGGGGTGGACGTGAACGAGGAGTTCATCAACCAGCAGCAGCAGCAGCGGCCCTATCATCCCTACGATGGATGGCGATAGGGCGTCTCTCCGGTCTTGGGGACATCAAGGCGTCATCTCAGCCCCGGATTATTGGTTGATGTGCACCACTTTGGCCGGCGGGAAACCGTTGAAGGTGGTGGACGAGGCGTGGCTGTAGGCGCCGATGTTCTCGCTGAACACCAAGTCTCCCAATTCCAGCTCCGGTAGCTCCTCCGCCAGCGAGACGGTGTCCAGGGCGTCGCACGTGGGGCCGTACACGGCGCAAATCTGCGCCGGACCTTTCTTGAACGCCTTCAGCGGGTACTTGCAGTGGTCGAAGATGATGCCGCTGAAGGTGTGGTACACGCCGTCGTTGATGTAGTAGCACAGCTTCTCGTCGCGCAAGGCCTTGCCGATGACCTTGGCCACCAGCGTGGCGGCGGTGGCCACCATGAAGCGTCCCGGCTCGGCCAGGATTTCCATCTGCTTGGGGAACAGCCGGTCGAACTCGGAGTTCAGCCGCCTCGCCAGCTGGCGGAAGGGCTTGACGTCCTTGTCGTACGGGGCGGGGAAGCCGCCGCCGATGTCCAGGATCTTCGTCTGGGAATAGCCGTGATCCCAGGCCTCGTGAAAGATGCCCGCGGCCAGGTGCAGCGCCTGGACGTAGTTCTCGAAGTTGGTGCACTGGCTGCCGACGTGGAAGCTGAGGCCCTCGACGACCAGGCCGCTGTCGAAGGCGGCGCGGATGAGGTCCACGGCCTCGCCGGGGGCGGCGCCGAACTTGCTGGACAGCTCCACCATCGCGCCGGTGTTGGGGACCTTGATCCGCAGCATCAGGCCGGCGTGGGGGGCGTGCCGCTTGACCTTGCCGATTTCCTCCACGTTGTCGTACGTGACCAGCGGCTTGTACTGGTCCAGCTGCTCTAGGGCCTCGGTGGCCTTGATGGGATTGGCGTAGATGATCTTGTCCCAGATGTAATCCTGGCGCTTCTTGGCGGGAAGGTTCTTGATGTTCTGGTAGACGGTCAGGAATTCCGGCATGCTGGCCACGTCGAAGCTCGCCCCCATGCGGTAGAACGTCTTGATGATGGCCGGATCGGGGTTGGCCTTGACGGCGTAGTAGGCCTGCACCCGCGGCAGATATTTCTTGAACCGCAGGTAATTGGCGCGGAGGACGTTGTGGTCCACCACGAACAAGGGCGTGCCGTGCTTGGCGGCCAGCTTCTGCAACGTGCGTCGATTCGTCATGGCTGCTCCCGTGGATGGCGGGGGAGGCGGGGTCGGGCCCGCCGATCAATCGCCATCGGTGATGAGGAAGTTCTTGAACTGCCAGAGGTCGGCCGGGTCCACCGACGGCTTGTTATACCCCCCGAAGGCGTTGGCATAATGCTTCAGGGGCGTCCAGTCGGAGGGGGTTGAGATAAACCGGCCCAGGTAGGGTTTGGAAATATCCAGCACGACGTCGTGCGGCAGGTCGTCGGGCACGCAGACTCCCATGCGGGGGTTCTGGATCATCCAGACGCCGGCCGCCACGACGGAGACGGCCACCTGCATCGTGGTGGCGTTCTGGTGGGGGACCAGCCGCCGCGATTCCTCGATGGACAAATCGCTGCCGATCCACCAGGCGTTGTACGCATGGCCCATAAGCAGCGCGCCCAGGATGTCCGAGCCGCTGGTGATCTCGTCGTTCATGATCCGCTGGCGCTGCGGCAATCGGTAGTCGTAGCCGCGCAGCTCGTTCAGGCTGGCGATGGCGCAGTCGCAGGGGCAGTAGGCGTAGTGGACGGTGGGGCGATAGACGGCCTTGCCGTCCTTCCAGACGGTCAAGTGGTCCGAGATGGTGAAGGCCTCGCCGTGGCGGACCACCATGCCGCGGATGCAGTAATCCGGCACCCACGAAACCACCCACGTGTTGATGCCCATACGGGCCAGGCAAATCTGATTGCCAGGCCCCTCGGAATGCGTGTACGCTAGCGGCGGCAACTCTTTTTCATGCGTGCCCCAGCCCATCTCGGCCGTGGTGGTGCCTTCCTCGCGGAAGCCCTCGACGCTCCAGGTGTTCACGAATTCATCCACTTGCTTGGGCTTGTCGGTGATCTGGGTGTCGCGCTCGCTGCAATGGATGACCTTGACCCCCAGCGTCATGGCCAGGCGGTTGAAGGCGCGGTCGAGGATCAGTTGCCGAATTTCCTCGGCCTGCTTGCCGGTGACCTTCTTGTCGGCGATGGCGCGCTCGCCGATGTCGATGAGGCCCTGCTTGGTGAAGTGCGAGATCAGGCCGGGGTTGGCGCCGTGCTCCAGCACGGCGGTGGGTCCTGGTTCCTTCCACCCGGCCTTCAGTTCGCGGATCCGCATGTGCCGCCAGTACAGCGTTCGCTGGGTGGGGTGCTGGGTGGCGGCGCCGGCGTAGGGGTCCCACAGCTCCACCGAGGTGTTGACGTACAGCACGCCACGGTCGTGGCACCATTGGAGGATCTCGGTGCACTCGATGTTCCAGGCCAGGTCGATCAGCAGGTCGCCGGCCGAGAGATATTGGCCCAGCAGCGTGCCGAGGTTCTCCTTCGTGACCCGATTGCGGACGAACGTCACGCCCCGGTCGGTCCACGGCTTGAGAATCTCCGCGCGGTCTTCAAAATCAATGACGGTGATGTTCTTGGGAGGGACCTGGACACACTTGGCCAGGATGGGCAGTGTGCACTGCGCCACCGCTCCGTAACCGACGAAGAGAATCTTATTTCCGAACTCAATCATCCGCCGCATTCTCCGTGATCGTCCGCCGGCCTCACCGTGGACGCCGGCGTCCGCCGACAACGTCGGGCGCAGATTGTGCGGCCTTGGGCCTTGGCGGTCAAGTCATCCTGGCCCGCGCGGAGAAATTATCTGACGGGGGAGGAGTCACAGACCGCCACTTGGCTAGGAAGTCTCTGCGGTTGACGTCAATCCTCTCCGAGGGGTATCGTGCTTAGGGCGCGGGCGGGGTAGCAAAGAAACTAGATCGTCCGCTGTTATCGCAGTAAGTGCTAATCGTAGAGAGTTAGCAGAGATGACCGTGCCAAGGCGACATCATTGGATACCGCAGTTTTATCTCAGGAACTTTGCGATTCCTGGGACTGCAGACACCAAATCCCCAAAGGTGTGGATATTGCATCGGCGGGAAGGCGAGGAGATGCCAACGTCCATCCACAATGTGGGAGTGGAACGTGATCTATATACCCTATTCAGCGATGATGGATGCCCCAACTATTCCATGGAGCATGAGCTAAGCAAGCTTGAGTCGGTACTTGGCGATAGATGGTTTTGGCCACGTATATCTACTGACTTCGTGGACCTGGGCGATGTTACGATACGAAAGGCGATAGCGCTTTTTCTTGCCACACTTTTCCTTCGCAATCCCTCTCGTAGGACTGATATGCGCAATTTTCACAATGAGCTTTGTCATGCTATCGAGTCATCGCCCAAGGATGTATTTGGCAGTCCTACCATTGATGCTATCGTCATTGGTAAACGTAAAGTGCCATTCGCCGAAATTGAATGGGAAGCATACAAACGGCAGACTAATCAAGATTTTCACCATCACTTCGTGAAAAATATTCGGGAGAGCGCTGGCAAGCTAGCAAATGAATTGATGAAGAAACGATGGTCAATGTTATTTATCGATGAGCCGCTCTTCGTAACCTCAACCAATCCCTTTATCGTCATTGACCTTGAAATGAAGCCTTTTCAGATACTTGGAAAGGGTGCCAAGCTTATGTGTCCAATAAGCCCGACCAGAATTTTATGCCTTGACGAAATGAATGAGCCAGCAAATCAGTATTATCCATTGCAAGACAAGAGAGCCGTCGGGCTGTATACGTGTTTGACATGGATCAATACTGAGGGGTTCATGATATCGCCCCGTTATATGCCGCTTGTGCTCCAGGAGATGCTAGAATTTATGGATGAGGAGCAACGTCGTCAGAAGGTATCACAGCAGAGAAGAAGCTAGCATCAATTTTCATGGCCCCCTGTTTCTTGCGAAGCTACCTTTCGGGACACACGCAGTTTGTTGATAAGAGTTTCGGGTAGCTCAGCACAAACAAACTCAATGGTGTGATCCACACGCCCCCTGGTTTTTTCTTTCTGAAACCGCTCGTGCATGCTCTGTTCCGTGAAAATAATGATGCGGCGCTTGTCTTTGGTAAGGAGTAAGAAATATATGTCTGAATAGATCTTTTTTACCTTTCCTGAGGCCCGCCTACCAGATGAGGTTGTTCCCTCACTTGTAGATATTGCTGCAAGAATGGTTCCGTCATCACTCACAGCATCGAATTCAAAGACTCCACCTGATGTCAAGGGTACTTTTTTCTTGCTGAACTTTTGCCCATACTGCGACGGCATCCACTCGTTTCGGACCCAATTTTCGGCCTCTAACTGATCGCGAGTATCTGCCATCTCATCGCCCTTTAGCCTAGTAATTTTCCCCAGGAAGCATTCATTTATTGCAGCAACACTACCTACCCGCGATTGCGGATGGACTTGATGAGTTTGCCGAAGGCCTGGGTCTCTTTGCGGACTTGCTGGATGAAGGCGTCGTCCCGGGCCGTGCCGACGACGGCCTTGCTCTCCGCGGCGTTGCGGAAGGTGGTCCGGCGGAACGGGTCGTCGTAGTCCTTCTTCCGCGAGAGATAAACCTGCTCGCAGACGTACTTCTGAATCCGCTCCGCCTCAGCCAGGGCGGCGTTCCAGAGTTCGGCCGTGAGTTTTTTGCCTGGGGCATCCAGCAGGTCCAGCAGTGTCGCCAGGGCGTGGGCCTGTTTTTGACGTGGGTATTCCTGCCACATCTGGTCGTAGCGGGCGTGGATGTCCGGCCAGGTCTTCAGTTGGCCGCCCTTGATGTCGCCGAACAGTCGCGTCACGGCCGATTGCGGCGCCAATTGCCCGCCGAGGTTCACCCACTGTCGCTGGCGCGTGCCGCCCAGCATTTTGACCATCGTCTCCCGCGTGGCGCGGGGATTGGCCTTCAGGTACTCCAGCAGGTTCTTGACGGCGTAGTAGTGCAGCATCTGGCGGTAGGCCCGGTAGGCGCCGTAGGCCTTGAGAATCACGACGGGGCGGTTGGAGTCCTCCATGGCCTGGCCCAAAATCTCCAAGCCGCCGGTGGGGGCCTTCGGTTGGGTCAGCAACTTGCGGCCCAGGGCCACCGCCTGGGCGGCTGAAAGTTTTTCGGCTGAGCGGCCTTTGGTGCGGCCGGCGGCCCGTCCAGTCCATAACTCCAGTAATTCCAAGGCCTTGAAAATTTCTTCGACCGTATCCGGCGCCAGCGAATCGAACTCGATGTGCTGCGTCTTGATCTTGCGACTGTCGCGGCCGGCGAACTTCCAGGTGTTGCGGGCCAGGGCGTACATGTTGTACATCCACCAGTAGGCCGGCATGACCAGCAGGCGGTCGCGTGCGGCGTCGTTGCTCAGCAGGGCGAACGGCAGGGGGACGTCCAGCTCGGCCGGATAGTCGCCCTTGGCCAGCAGCACAAAGGAGGCAAAGCGGCAGGTGTGCTTCAGCGACACGCACAGGCCCGGCCAGAAGCCGCGCCCGGCCTGGACCTCGCCGTCTTTGGCGCGGCTGTTGTGGTTGGAGCCGATGGTCGCCCCGGCGGCCACATTGCTTTGCCCCATCAGAAGGCTGGCGATGAGGAACGAGTTGTTGTGGTGCTGCTCGTGAGCGGGGAAGATCAGGTTGTGCAGCATCTCGCAGCAGGCGACGGTGGAGTTGTCGCCCAGGTAGGTGTGGATCAGCCGGGCGCCGTACTTGAGCGTAGCGTTGTCGCCCATCACGAATCGCACGGCCTTGCAGCCGTACAGCACGCGGCAGCCCAGCCCGACGATGCCGTCGACCAACTCGGCGCCCTCGCCGATGTGGGTGGGTTCGTCCGGGCTTGAGCGGATGGTCAGATTTTGGAGCTTGCCGGCGCCATGGATGACGCACGCCGGGCCGATCTTGACGTCCTGGATGGCGCCGCAATTCTTGATGACGCAGCCGTCGCCTACCGTGCCGTAATAGCCTCGGCGGGAGTCGACGCGCTTCTGGGTAATCGTGGCCAGCTTTTTCATCAACGCCGCGTCGTCGCGGTACTTGGCCCAGATGTAGGCGTCGGCCGGGATCATCCCCTCGAAGGGCAGGATTTTTCGGCCGCCGCCCTCGTTGATCAGCTCCAGGTAAATCCGCGAGCTGGCCGGTTCGCCGTCCTTGACGACGCCGTTGCCGAACGTGGCGCGATTGCCGGTGTGCATCTCGCCGACGTTCAGCAGGATGACGTTGTCGCCGACGATGTAGTGCGCCAGGTATCGAGCGTGATGGATGGCGGCGCTGCGGCCGACGTCGCAGGAGATAATCAGGCTGTCGGTGATGCCCGCGGGGGTCTGGAGGTCGTCGTGTTCCAGCACGACGTCTTCCAAGCCGGCGATCCGCACCAGGCCGGCGAACTCGCTATTCCTGATCAGGTGAGGGTTAAAAGAGTCGGCTACGAGGAACTGCTTCCAGTCCTGGCACCTGTTGCCGTTGCGGACCAGGACCTTGATCTCCTCCGTGTGCAGGCGGCGCCACGTCGTCGGCCGCGGCTGCTGCTGATTGCGCAGATAGTATTCGTCCCGGCCGCGGGGCAGGTACTTGGAGGGGATGAACCCCCGTCCGAATTTGTCCGGACCGACGACGTTGACCATTCCCATGCTCGCAAGCTCCCGCGAGCGTCTGAAGGCGAAGGCTTTTTGCCTTTGCTTTCGGATCGCCAAGGTATTACGACGGGCCGGCAGGATAAGGTCGAGCTTTCGCGCGACCTTTCCTAGCCGATTCAACCAGTATCGTCAATTGTCCAGCCCCACTGGAGTCCGGGTCCCGGCCGGTCAGGGGCGGTCGTCCAGGCGGTAGAGACCGTCGGCCTGCTTGGCGAGATACTCCACCGTTCCGTCCTTCCGGAAGACCGGGCCCACCGCAATCCCGTCCACGGCCGGGCCGGCCTGGCCGTCGACCATCACAACCTGCTTTCCATTCACGAAGGCCACGTAGGCCACGTGCTTGCTGTCCGGGCTGAAGACCAACTCGCCGATGCCGTCCGTCTCCGGCCCGGCCTGGCCGTCGACCATCGCGAACCACTTGGTGCCGTTCTGGGCCACGTAGGCCACGTGCTTGCTGTCGGGACTGAAGATCAGGCCGCCGACGCCGTTCATTTCCGGTCCGGCCTGGCCGTCGACGATCACCGATTGCTTTCCCCCCTTGATGGCCGCGTAGGCGACGCGTTTGCCGTCGGGGCTGAAGGTTAGGCCTCCGATGCCGTCCGCTTCCGGCCCGGGTTGGCCGTCGATCACGGCGAGTCCCTTGGCGCCTTTCTTGGCCATGTAGGCGACGCGCTTGCTGTCGGAGCTGAACATCAGGCCTCCAATGCCGTCCATCTCCGGTCCGGCTTGGCCGTCGACCACCGCGAACCACTTGGCGCCTTTCTGCTTTATGTAGGCCATGTGCTTGCCGTCGGGACTGAAGAGCAGATTCGCAAGACCGTCCGCCTCCGGCTCGAGCTGGCCGTCGATCACCACGAACCACTTGGCGCCTTTGGTGGCCACGTACGCCACGCGCTTGCTGTCGGAGCTGAACAGGGGTGTTCCCTTCCCAATCCCGTCCATCTCCGGTCCGGCCTGGCCGTCGATCACCGCGATCTGGTTGTGGCCCTTGCCGGCCACGTAGGCGACGCGCTTGCCGTCGGGGCTGAAGACCATGGTCCCTTCCATGATCCCATCCCACTCCGGCCCGGGCTGGCCGTCGACCACCGCGAACCGCTTGGCGCCCTTGGTGGTGGCGTAGGCCACGTGCTGGCCGTCATGGCTGAAGACCAAACTTCCCTCCACGGTTCCTTCCGTTCCCGGTCCGGCATTGCCGTCGATCACCACGCGCCACGTGTCGCCCTTGCCGGCCGTGTAGGCGATGTGCTTGCCGTCGGGACTGAAGATCGGATCGCCCGCGGAAATCCGGTCCCACTCCGGCCCGGCATTGCCGTCGATCACCACGCGCCACTTGTTACCCTTGCCGGCCGTGTAGGCGAAGCGCTTGCCGTCGGGGCTGAAGACCACGCTGCCCACCATGAGGTCGTCCACCGTCGGCCCAGGCTGGCCGTCGATCACGACGATGAGCTTGTTGTTGGCGCGCGTCACCAGGGCCAGGCGGCATCCTTCCGGCGTGGCGCTGCGGACGGCGTCCAGAATGCCCGCCGGGATGCTGCCGAGGTATTGCTTCTTAATTTTGTCCTGTCCCTGCGTGGTGGCGCCGGCGGCCGCCGCCCGGGCGACCAGCGACGTCAAGGCCAGCAGGAGAATCCCGAACATTCGATACGGAGTCGATCGCATACGACATTTCCCTTCAAAAAAGGCCAATATAGAAACACGATACTATCGGTTTTGTTTCCCTTGGGGCAAGGAATTCTCACAACCAGCCGGTCATTTGGGCGAGCAAGCGGCCATAGTCCACAAAGGCCGGCCAGGACACGTCGGCGGGTACGCCGTGGTCGCAGCCGGGGATGTACCCGCCGTCGCGGACGACCGGTTCGATCCTTTGAAGCTCCTCGCGGATTACCTCGCCGCCCTTGGCGATGGCCCGCTTGTCCACGCCGCCGCGGTAGGCCATCGCCCGCCCGTAGAGGCGGCGGAACTCGCCGATATCATTGCCGGCGGCTACCTCCATCGGGTTGGTGACATTGAGGCCCGATTCAATCCAGATGGGGATCAGCTCGCCGATGTACCCGTCGCTGTCGATGTCCACGATCGGCACGCCGGCCTTGCGGCACAGGGCCGACCAGCGATCGTAGCTGGGCTTGCAGAACCGCCGCGTCATGGCGGGGGAGATCATGGCCTTGCCCTTGTAAGCCATGTCCTCGCTGAAGGCCAATTGATCGGGAACGACGTGAGCGAGAACCTGCTCCAGCAGCCGCGCGACGAAGTCGGTCCAGAACGCAGCCATCTCCTCCACGAGCGCCGGCTGCTCGATCATCATCAGGCACAGGCTCTCCAGGCCGCACCATTCGCGCATTTGCCAGAACGGCCCCGTCACGATGCCGAAACCCAGCACGTCGTCGCGGTTGGCCGCCTGGTGGGCGCGGTGGACGAAATCGGCGGGAAACCGACCGGGGGTGTCCGGATCGTAGCGGGCCTTCATCCGTTCCCAGTCGTCTGGGGTTTCCACCGGACACTTAATCCACCGCCGCGTGACGAAGTCCTTAGCCATCCGCAGGTAGCTGGGATCGAACCGATCCGAAATCTCGCAGATGTTGCCCTTCCAGTCCTGGACGATGAGGTGGCCGTCTTTGTGCTCCAGGATTTTTTCCTCGAACTCCGGCATCATTCGGAAGTTCACGCCCAACTCGATCTTTTGACGGCGGGGCGGATCGTCCTGAATGCCCAGCGTCCGGCAAAGGTAGGCCCGCCACTCGGTGCCGGGGGGCAAACCCTCCTGATGCCAGCGGGCGAGGGTGGATTCCCGCGGCCCGCCGGGGGCGAAGGGGATCTTGTCGGGCTGGCCGAACGTCAGCGTCTCGATGTGCCTTTGCCGCGGCGTCATGGTTTAAATCACCCCGCCATGCTCCCGGCGAACGGACGCCATGGCCGCGTGGGGCGGCCTAGATCGGCGCGTCGCCCAGCAGGTCGGCGATGCGGATGGCCCGGCCGGTGTCGATGCTATGATAGGCGGCCACGCCCACGAGGATCGAATAAGCCCCGTCGCGCTGGTCGGCCCGGCGGCGGAGGGGATCCTTGGGCGGGCGCGGATGGAACAGGTCGGTCAGCAGCACCGGGTCGCCGCCGCCGTGGCCGCCCTTGCCCGTGCGCGGCTCCAAGATCCGCGGCGGGCTGAACTCAGGGATAAGCGTGACCGAGACGTTGCCTCTCGTCAGTTCGCCGGGCACCGTGCCGTCGCCGCTGATGTAGGTGTTCTCACAGGCCGTGTGCTCGATGCGGCCCTTGGTGCCGTTGAAGGCGATCTTGTAGCCTTCGTAGGGGCTGTAGGCGTGCAGGAAGTAGTTCAGAAGCGTCCCGCGGCGGTAGCGGACGGTGACGGACATGTTGTCCCAGATGTTGATCTGGTCGGAGAACACGCAGCGGTCGCGGAAGTAGCCGTCCTCCTTCTCGTTATCCAGGTACAGGGCCTTGTGGTCCTTGACGGTTCGCAGGTCCAGGTAGAATTTGCATCGCTTCTGGGCCGGGCAGACCAGGCATCGCTCGGCCCGGTCCGACAGGCCCATGCGCTCGGCGGTTTTGGGCGTGTAATATTTCAGCGAACCGTGGCAGAAGACCTCCTGGGGAATGTCGTCGATCCACCAGTTGACCAGGTCGAAGTGGTGGGTGGCCTTGTGCACCAGCAGCGAACCGGAACATTCGCGCCGGCGATGCCAGCGGCGGAAGTAGTCCGCCCCGTGCTGCGTGTTCAGCAGCCAGCAGAAGTCCACGCTGAGCACCTCGCCGATCTTGCCTGCCATGATCATCTCGCGGATCTGGCTGCGCGGCGGGGCGTAGCGGTAGTTGAAGGTCACCAGGCACCGCTGCTTGGTCTTGGCGACCGTTTCGAGAATTTTCCGGCAGCGGAGCTCGTCGGTGGTCATGGGCTTTTCGGTGATGACGTCGCAGCCCAGCTCCATGGCTCGGCAGATGTAGTCGCTGTGCGTGGCGTCCACGGTGGTCACGACGACCACGTCGGGGCGGGTCTCGGCGATCATGCGGTCGAACTGGTGCGCCCGGTAGGTGGGCACGGCCTTGACGCCCTTGGCCGCCAGGAGCTTGTTTCGGGTGTCCATGCGGCCCTGGTTGGTGTCGCAGAAGCCCACGAGCTGGCAATGCTTCTTGAACGTCTCGGTGATGGCCTTGGTGTACATGTGGCTGCGGCCGCCGATACCGACCTGAACGTAACGCTTACGGGAAGAGGACCGCTTCGCACGTGCCATGAGAAAGCTCCTTGGTGTCCGAGGCCGGCTTTTCCGGCCATGTGGAATTAAGAAGTATACCGAAATCGTCCCCTTCGCAAAAGCCCCTACGCTCTCCGCACGACGCCCTTCGCCCTACGCACTTTTTGTAGTCCGGTACGCCGACACAGAGACCATCGCCGCCACCGCCGCGGTCAAGAGCACCAGGGCCGTGCCGCCGGCGGAGATGAACGGCAGGCTCGCGCCGGTCGGCGGGGCGGCGCCGGTGTCCACGGCCACGTGCAGCACGGCCTGGGAGGCCACGAGAAACCCCATCGCGCCCGCCAGCAGTCGCCCCAGGTCGTCGCCGGCTGCGGCTACGGTCTTGCGGGCCTGCCACAGCCACAGCAGGAAAAGCCCCGCCAGCAGCATCGCGCCCAGGAAGCCCATCTCCTCGCAGAAGACCGAGAAGATGAAGTCCGTGCTGTCCTCCGGCAGGTAGCCCAGCTTCTGCATGCCCGCTCCCAGGCCCTTGCCCCACCAGCCGCCGGTCATGATGGCCAGCAGCGCCTGGCGAGGCTGATAGGAACTGGGATTGGACAACGACCAGGGGTCGAGCATGGCGGTGATCCGCAGCCACCGCCACGGCGAGTGGACGACCATGACGTAGAACGCCCCGACGGCCGGGGGGATCAGCGAGGCCAGGTAATACCACGGCACGCCGGCCAGCAGCAGCGTCGCCCCGGCGGTCACGGCGATGATGACGGCCGCTCCGAAATCCTGGGTGATGACCACCACGAGGCACACGCCGATGATCGCCGCTGCGGGCACGAACGTCCGCAGGAAGTCGCGCTTGTTGACGGAAGGCCGCGACAGCCACGTGGCCAGGAAAAGAATCAGGACGATCTTGATGACCTCCGAGGGCTGGAAGCCGATGGCGTACTGGGCCGGGCCGACGCGCAACCACCGCGCGTGGCCGCCGACGCTTCGCCCGATGCCCGGCACGAACACCAGCACGCCGCAGAGCACCGCCACGACCAGCAGGATCGTCGGCACGATGGGCAGATACTTGCCGGCGTCCAGGCGGTGATAGTCCACCCGCCACAGCGTGATCATCGTCAGCGCCGCCAGGACGGCAAAGAGGGTGTGGCGGACGTCGGCCCGGGCGTACCAGGTGCCCGGCTCCTTGACCGACGCCACCGCGCTGTGCACCATCACCACGCCCAATGCAAGCAGCGCCAGGCTGGTGAGGATTAGTCCCGTACCGGCGGAGTTGTCCTTCAGTGGCAGGCGGGGGCCAGACGTCCTTGTCATGGTGTGTTTAACGTCCTTGGTTAATGCTTATCGCAATTTCAGCGTCGCCAGGGCCAGGGCCGCCAGGATGAACCCCAGCACCCAGAATCGTATCACGACCTTCGACTCGGCCCAACCGCCCAGATGAAAATGATGGTGGATGGGCGCGATGCGGAACAGGCGCTTGCCGGGCAGTCCCTTGGCCGGGCGGGTGAGCTTAAAGTAGCCGACCTGAAGGATCACGCTGACGGCCTCCATCGCGAACACCCCGCCGGCAATCAGCAGCAGCAGTTCTTGCCGCGTGACCACCGCGATGTAGCCCATCAGCCCGCCCAGCGGCAGTGAACCGGTGTCGCCCATGAACACCTGCGCGGGGTGCGCGTTGTACCACAGGAAGCCCACGCACGATCCCAGCATCGCGCCGCACAGGATGGTCATCTCGGCCGCCCCGGCCACCAGGGGCATGTTGAACAGCTTGGCCCAGGACGCCACGCCGGTAATCTCGGCGATGACCAGAAACACCAACGCCACCGTCATCGTGCAGCCGCTGGCCAGGCCGTCCATGCCGTCGGTGAGGTTGACGGCGTTGCAGGCGCCGACGATCGTGACCATGCTGATGGCAATGTACGCCGCCAGCGGCAGCTCGATGGGCGCGGACTTGAAGGGGAAGTAGAACATGTGCGCGGGATTCACCAGCCGGCCGGCCTCGTCGATGATGTGACTCTCGGCCCCGTAGGTGTAGATGAAGATCGACAAAATCACCGCCAGCCCCACCTGGAAGAGCGTCTTTTCCCACATCTTCAAGCCGTCGCGGGTGCCGGTGCCGGCGGCGTAGCGGAGCTTGATCCAGTCGTCGCAGAACCCCAGCCCCCCCAGCCACAGCAGCGCCAGCAGCGCCATGCGGATGTACATGTTGCCCAGGTCGGCGAACAGGACGGTGGCGGCGAAGATGGCGCCGACGATAAGGATGCCGCCCATCGTCGGCGTGTGGGACTTGTGCTTGGTGAGCTGGTTGAGGTCGGCGTGGTCGAATTCGGGCCGGTCGCCCAGCTTGCGGCGGAGCAGGAAGCGGATCGTCTTGGGGGCCGCCAGCATGACCACCAGAAAGCTCACGATGGCCGAGGCGGCCACCCGCAGCAGCAATCCTTTGTAGCCCAGCAGGTATATCAAGGTACGGCCCTTAGTGTGTGTTCGATCGCCCGGCGGTCGAGTGCGGCCCGAAGGCGGCGCGAATCGGCTCGATGAGCTTTTCCATGCCCATCGCCCGCGAACCTTTAATAAGCACGACGTCGCCGGCCCGCAGCAATTTCGGCAGGGCTTCGGCGGCCTGGTCGGCGGTGTCGAACGCCACGGCCTCCAGCCCGCTGTCGGCGGCGCCCAAAGCGATATATCGTCCCAGCTCGCCCACGCAGACAAGCAAATCGACCGCCCGTGTGGCGATCTGGGCGCCGGTCTGGGCGTGCAGGGTCTCGGCCGCCGGTCCCAACTCGCGCATGTCGCCGACGATCATCACCTTTCGTCCGGCTTTTTTCTCGCTTGGCGCCTCGCTCAGCACTTCCGCCGCGGCGGCCACGCTGGCGGGATTGGCGTTGTAGGCGTCGTTGATGACCGTCACGCCGCCCAGCTCGATCCTCTCCAGCCGCATGGGCGCGGCGGAGAACTCCGCCATGGCCTCGGCGGCCTGAGCGGGAGAAATGCCGAAGTGGTTGGCCACGGCTATCGCCGCCAGGGCGTTGAGGGCGTTGTGCCGGCCCGGCAGCGGCAGGGCGACCCACAACTGCCCGTTGACCTCGAATCGCGTCCCGCCGGCGCCGCAAGGCTCGTACGCCGTCAGGCGGAACTCCGCCTCGTCGGCCTCGCCGAAGCGGACGAGGTTGACCTTGTAGGGCCGCAGGGCCTTGTCCAGTTCGGGGCTGTCGGTCGGCACGACGGCCAGGCCGTCGGCGGCCAGGGAACGCAGGATGGAGGCCTTCTCCACGGCGACCTTCTCGACGCTGATGAGCTTCTCCAGGTGCGTGGGGCCGACGGACGTGATGACGGCTACGTCGGGCGCGGCGATGGCCGCCAGGGTCGCGATCTCGCCGGGGGCGTTGCTGCCGATCTCGCAGACGACGTACTCGTCGTCCGCCGCGGCCGCTAGCAGCGTCAGCGGCACGCCGATGTTGTTGTTGAAGCTCTTGGGGCTGCACGAGCCGTGGAACCGCCGCGACAGGACGTGGTGGATCATCATCTTCACCGTCGTCTTGCCGTTGGAGCCCGTGACGGCGATGACCTTCGTCGGATTGGCCCGGCGGTGCCAGGCGGCCAAATCAGCCAGGGCCTTGAGCGTGTCTTCCACCACGATCAATCCGCCGGGGAAGCTGGCGGCTGCTTGGGAGGGCAGGGCGGCCTTGGCGGAGACGATGGCAACTGCGCATCCGGCGGCCGCGGCCTGGGGCAGGAAGGCGTGGCCGTCGAAATTTTCGCCCGCGATGGCCACAAACAAATCGCCGGCCTTGGCGGTGCGGCTGTCGGTGCAGACGGCAGCCACCTTCGGCGTTGCGCCTTTGCCGCCGGTACGCTTTCCGCCGACGGCTGCGATGATTTCCGCCAAGTCCATCGGCCTCATGATGGCCCCTCTCGTCCTTCGGCAAACTCAGGACGGCCTGAACCTGTCGAAGGCCGCCGCTGCATCACCTCGGCGGCGACTTCGGCGTCGTCGAAGTGGATCCGCCGGTCACCGATGATCTGGTAGGTCTCGTGGCCCTTGCCGGCCAGCAGGACGATGTCGCCTGCCCGTGCCTCGCCGATGGCCTGCTCGATGGCCGCGCGGCGGTCGGCCTGGACGGCGGTCTTGCGGCGGCCGGCCTCGTCCAGGCCGGTGAGGATTTCCGCGATAATGGCCTGAGGGGCTTCGCTGCGGGGATTGTCGGAGGTCACCACGACGCGGTCGGCCAGCTTAGCGGCCACGGCGGCCATGCGGGGGCGCTTGGTGCGGTCGCGGTCGCCGCCGCAGCCGAACACGACGATCACCCGTCCCGCGGCCAGCGGACGAATGGCCGAGAGCGTCTTGTCCAGGGCGTCGTCGGTGTGGGCGTAGTCCACGAACACCTGGTAATCCGCCGGCACAGGCACACGCTGAAGCCGGCCGGGCACGACCGCGACCGTTTCCAGCGAGCGGGCGATAGTCGGCAGTTCGATGCCCAGCGCCGCGCCCGCGGCTGCCGCGGCCAGGCAATTGTACACGTTGTGCCGGCCGATCAGGGCCGTGTGGACCGCTGCTTCCCTGCCGCCGCCGACCAGCACAAATCGCGTGCCGGCGGCGTCGATGCGTTCGATCCTGGCGTGAAAGTCCGACGCCCCGCTCAGCCCGTACCAAAGAACCTTCGCCCGCGTGGCCGAGGCCAATCGCCGCCCGGTGGGATCGTCCTGGTTGAGAACCGCGACCGCCCGGCCGTCCAGGCCCTCAAAGAGCAACTGCTTGGCCAGCAGGTAGTCGTCCATCGTCCGGTGATAGTCCAGATGGTCGCCGGTGAGGTTGGTGAACACGCCCACGCGAAAACTCACGCCCGCCGTGCGGCGCTGATGCAGCGCGTGGGAGGACACCTCCATCACCAGGTGCGTCTGGCCGGCTTGGAGCATCTCGGCCATCATGTCGGCCAGCTCGACGGGGCCGGGGGTGGTGTTGCCGGCGGGTGCGGACCGCAGACCCGTCTCGTAGGAGATCGTCCCCAGCAGGCCGGCTTGGAATCCCGCTCCGGCCAGGACCGCGCGGGCCAGGTACGTGACCGTGCTCTTGCCCTTGGTGCCGGTGACGCCGATGACGGTCAATCGCCGGCCCGGCCAGCCGCGGATCGCCTGGGCCAGGTTCGCCGCGGCCAGGCGGGTGTCGTCCACCACCGCGCAAGGGAGGGTCGGCGGCACGGCGGAGGCGTCCTGGCAGACGATGGCACAGCATCCGGCCGCGACGGCCTGGGGGATGTATCGGTGGCCGTCGTCGCCCGCCCCGCGCACGGCGACGAAGCAGGCCCCGGCCGCAGCGCGGCGGGAGTCGGTGACGACGGCACTGACCTTCGCCTCGCCCCGCCGGACCTGGGGGACAATCTCGGCAGCCTCCAGAAGCTCGGTAAGTAACATGGGCGTTCAACGGGCTCTCACGGCGGCCCTATCGTAGCAGAATAGAAAGCCTTCCGCCTCAGCGGCACAATCCTTTGGCCACGTCAATCCTCTCTGGGGGGTTTGGGCGAGGGGCTGTTGGGGGCGGGTTGGCCGCCCTTGGGGGCCGCGGCATTGCGGTCGGGCTGGTCGGGCGGGACGTTGAGGTAGGCCAGCGTCCGCTCCAGCACCTTCCGCACGTACGGCGCCGCCACCGTCGCGCCGAAGTGGCCGAGGGAGCGGTCCGGCCAGTAGACGGAGATCAGGCACAGCACCTCCGGCCGGCCCGCCGGCGCCCCGCCGACGAACGAACCCACGAACGCCCCGTCCACGTACACGCCGTTGCGGGCGATCTGGGCCGTGCCCGTCTTGCCAAAGCAGCTCCAGTGTTCCATCCGGCAGCCCTTGCCCGTGCCGCGCTCGACCACTTCCTTTAACACGCTGACGGTCTGCTCGGAAGTCTTCTCGCTGATGACGCGGCGGACGACCTCTTTCTGGCTGCGCCAGATTGTCCGGCCGTCGGCGTCCTGGACGTAATCCACCACGCGCGGCTTGAGCAGCCAGCCGCCGTTGGACAAGGCGGCAAACGCCATCGTCAACTGGAGCGACGTAACGGAAATCTCCTGCCCGAAGGGCACGCGGCGCGTGCTGTAGCCGTCCCACTTGCTCAGGGTGCGCAGAATACCGGGGCTTTCCCCCGGCAGGTCGATGCCCGTCTCGCGGCCGAAGCCGAACCGCTCCGCCGTGGCGTACAGCATCTGGTTGCCCAGCTTCTCGCCCACCTTGGCCATGCCGATGTTGCTGGAGAACACCACCACGTCGGTCAGCGGCATGGTGCCGTAGCTGGCGCCGTGGTCGCTGATGCGTCCGCCGCGCGGGGCGATGTAGGTACCGTTCTCGCAGAAGATGGGCGTGTCGTACGTCATGGCGCCGCAGTCCACGGCCTCGGCGGCGAACACGGGCTTCAGCGCGCTGCCAGGCTCGTAGGGCACGGACAGCCCCTTGTTGGTGACGATCTCCTGATCGTATTGGCCGTAGTCGTTGGGGTTGAAGGTGGGGATGGCGCACATGCCCAGGATTTGGCCCGTGTAAGGATTCACCACGATGCCCACGCCCCATTTGGCGTGGAACTTGTCCACCGCCTCCCGCACGGCGTCCTGGAGGAAGCCCTGAATGGAAGTGTCGATGGACAGGAACACGTGCCGGCCGTCGCGCGGCGGCTCGCTTTCCTGGGGCACCGGCCAGATGGCCCGGCGGGAGGCGTCGGCCAGGACGACTTTTTTGCCGTCCGTCGCGGCCAGGATGTCGCGGTTCCACGATTGCTCCAGGCCGCCGCCGGGCTCGCCGTCCTTGCGGCGATAGCCCAGGATCGTGGAGGCCAGCTCGCCGTTGGGATAATCCCGCTGCCATTCGTAGTCGATCTGGAGCGGCCGGAGGCGCAGGGCCTCCACGGCCTTGACTTGGCTTTCGGTCAGGTCGCGCTTCAGGATGACGTAGCTGCTGTCGCGCCGGGCGTACAGCAGCCCCAGGACCTCGTCCTTGGCCATGCCCAGGGCCGGAGCGACCTTGGCGGCAAACTCGGTGAGCTTGTTGTCCTCCACCATCGAGGGGTCGGCGTAGCAGAAGGGGACCTGCTTGCTGCCGGCCAGCAGGACGTAGCGGTTCCTGGCGCGGGCGAAGATGTTGCCCGGCCGTCCGGGCAGCTTGATGACCAGGTGATGCTCCCGCCAGGCGGCCCGGTCGGCCATGCCCGTGTCGGTCTTGAGAATCCAGGCCAGTCGCCCCACCAGCACCAGCAGCCCGACGGCCAGCAGGCCGAACATCATGTCGTAACGCCAGGGTCTGCTCGATGTTTTCTTCATCTCTTCATCTGTTCATCTGTGTCTGCCGCCAGGGGCGCGCCTCTACGGTTGTTTGGCGGCCGGGGCGGCCTTGTGCGTGGTGGGGTTGGCCTTGGAGGCCATCTTGGCGACCGTGCCGTTCTTTTCCACCAGGCCCAGGCTCATTTCCTCGGAGCGCTTGCGGACCTCCGCCGGGGTGGTGAGGTAACTGAGGGCGATCTGCTGGTCCCACAATTGCCGCCGCAGCTTCACCTGCTGAAGCTGATATTCCTGCGAATCGTGGCGGGCGACCACTTCCGCGTGGCGGATGTGCACCAAGCCCACCGCCATCGCGGCCAGTGCGATGATGATCATCGCCAGACGCACGGCTGAAACATCCTCCTGCTAGCCGGGAATCTCCAGCTCCAAACCCACCGGCAGCACGTCGGGGTGGGACAGCTTATCTTTGTTGGCCTCGATGATCTTCATAATGGAGGCCCGGGAGTCGTCCTTCAAGGTCTTTCGCGCGATCTTGGACAGCGTGTCGCCGCGCTGGACGACGTAGACCGTCTTGCCAGCGGGAGGGCTTGCCTTGTCGGCCTTGGCCGGGGCGGGCTGCGACTTATCGGGGGAGGCGCCGCCGGGGCCGAGGGTCTTGGCGAGCTGGTCCAGATCGACCTGCGAGACGCCGGCCTTGGCGGGCTTCGCCGCGGCCAGCTCTGGGATCGTCAGCTCCTGGCCGGCGGTCAGGACGGCGGGATCCTTGATCTTATCCTTGTTGGCTTCCAGGATCCGTTTGTACTCGTTCTCCTGGTCGGGGCCATACATCTTGCGGGCGATCTTGATGAGAGTGTCCTTTGGCTGGACGGTGTAGGTGCGTGCCGGCGCGGCCTGGGCCACGGGGCTGACGTCGGCGGCGGGCGTGACCTTGGGCGGCTCGGGCGGACCGGCGGCGCCGGCAGACGGCTGGGCCGGCGCGGCGGCCGGCAGCGGGGCGTCCGCCGTCCGTTGGACCACGGCGACGACCTGGGGTTCTTCCGGCGGCTGGGCCGGTGCGGCGCTCTGCGGCGCCGAGGCCGCCAGCGGCGTGCCGCCTGCGGGAGTCGGCGGGCCCAGGCGCGGCGGGGAGCCCAGCGGATTGATGACGGCGGGGGAGACGTCCGAGGCCGGCGTGACCTTGGCCAGAATGGCCGAGTCGTCCTTGAGGCTGGAAGGCAAGGGGGAGGGCTTGCCTGTGCCGGTCAGCTCCGTCAGGACCAGCCCGAACATGATGATGAACCCCAACCCCACCAGCAGACCGATCCGTGTCTCGCGTGTCATGATCTTTGGCTCCATCCAAAGTGCCAGGCCGCTTACTTTAATTCGATGCCTCGGAGTTTGGCGGAACGGCTCCGAGGATTTTCAGACGCTTCCTTGTCCGAAGGTATTATCGGTTTTTTCGTCAGAATCTTTGCACCCTTGCTTTTGGCCAAGGCTGCAAAGGCCTGCTTCACTCGCCGGTCCTCCAGCGAGTGAAAGCTGATTATCGCCGCCCGTCCGCCGCCGCACAAGACGGCAGGCAAGATCGCCAGCAGCGCCTCTAATTTACCTAACTCGTCGTTAACTGCAATCCGCAAAGCTTGAAAGGTTCGCGTGGCCGGGTGGACGCCTCGGCGGCTGCGGCGGGCCGGGGCGGGGTAGGCCGAGACGATCAGGGCCGCCAGTTGGGTCGTGCGTTCGATGGGGCCGATGCGCCGCTGGGCCACGATCGCGCGGGCGATCCGCCGGCTGTAACGCTCCTCGCCGTATTTGTAGATCACGTCGGCCAGCTCCGTCTCGTCCAGATTGTTCACCAGGTCGGCGGCGGTGCGGGGGAGATTCTTGTCCAGACGCATGTCCAGCGGGCCGTCGGCGGAGAAGCTCAGGCCGCGGGCCGGGTCGTCCAGTTGGCTGGAGGCCACGCCCAGGTCGGCTAGGATCGCGTCGGCCTGGCGCAGGCCGGCGTGGGCCAGCACGTCGGGCAGGTCGGCGAAGTTGGCGCAGAACAGCCGCACGCGCGGGGCGAACCGCTCCAGACGCTTTTTGGCCGCTAGAAGATTCCCCTCATCCACGTCGACGCCGATGAGCTGCGCCTGCTCCGACGCCGCCGACAGCAGCGCCTCGGCGTGCCCGCCGACCCCGACGGTGCAGTCCACCAATACCTTGCGACAGGCCGGCTCCAGCAGTTCGACGACTTCCCGCACCAGCACCGGCCTATGGGCGGCGGGATATTCCATGATGGCTCAGGCGGACCTCATGCGGAAATGCGACAGCGTGCGACGACCGAGTGCGCCGTCGGCGACAGGCCGACCCGGGCATACTCACCCCCCAGCGCCTGAACGCGCGCCAAGCGCTGGGCCAAGTCCAACAGGCGCCGCCGGTGACCATCGCCTAAAGCCGATGGCTTGGCCAACGCGCGCCGCAGTTCAGCGAAACTTCCCCGGTTGCGTCCTTGCAAGCCGGTTTCGCATAGAGCTGTCTGGGGGGTGAGCATTGCCTAGACTCCTTTCTCCGGGTCGGTAATGCGTTGTAACCTCAGGCGGCCTCCACGGACCGCCGACGTTGTTTTTCTTTGCTCGCTAGGGCGGCGACGCGCCGTTCTCGGTGCGCATGCGATCCGCCGCCTCGTAAAGGACCTCGCCGTAACTGGCCAGGCCGTCCTGCACGTGCTTCTCCCATTCCTCGTTCGGCCAGATTTCGATGTGGTCGAGCACGCCGGCCAGCGTCACCTGCTCGCCGACCGTCGCGCGCTGCATCGACTTGTCCGGCAGGACCACGCGGCCTTGGGCGTCGCACTTCAGCGGCCGGGCCATCGCGAACAGCAAGTCGATCTTCCGCGTCTGGCGGTCCGGCAGGGGAGAGCGACGCAGCGTGGCCAGCAGGCGCCGGTAATAGCGATCGGGGTACAACCAGAGATGATGATCCGGACCAAGAACCAGGATGAAGTCCTTGCCGTCTTCCTTGGGGTCGATCTGCTCCCGCAGCGTCGCGCTGATCGCCAGCCGACGCTTGGCGTCGATCATCGATTCGTACTCCCCGATCAGTAGCGCCATGGCCCAAGGTCCTCTCCGCCATTGGATGGGATTGATAGGGAAACTAAACCACTTTTAGGGATGCTGCAAGAGAAAAATAAAGGAACCCATTGAAAACATTGGTCTTAGAAAATACCAAACAGAGCACAAACAACCCAATTCCTTGGGCCGCCCGCCGGGGGTACTACACAATTCCTAGTTGATGGCAGGCCTGAAAAAAATTTAAACTCGGTGGTGATAAAATGAGGCGAGGTTCAAGCGCCGACGATGTCGGCGGCGACTTGGAGGTACAATTGTTCGTGGGCCTCGATCATGGCCGAGAGGGGGAAGTCCTTCGCGATGCGTGCGCGGCCGGCTTGGCCCATCGCTTGGCGCCTGGCCGCGTCGCCCACCAGATCCTCGATGGCCTCAGCCAGGGCCACCGCGTCGTTTCGCTCCACCAGCACGCCCGTCCGGCCGGGCGTGACGAGATCACGCAGGCCGGGCACGTCGGAGGCAATCACGGGCAGGCTGCACGCCATCGCCTCCGCCGCGGCCAGGCCGAAGCCTTCCCAGCGGCTGGGCATCACGAGGCCGTCGGCCGCGCTCAGCACGCCGCGAACGTCTTGAACGTGGCCCAGCCAGCGGCACTGCCGCCCGCCTTCGCCGTGGGCGATGAAATTTTCCACGTGCCGCCGCTTGGGCCCGTCGCCGGCGATGACCAGATGAATCGCCTGCCCCCGTGCGGCCAGGTGGCTGGCGGCCGAAAGAAGCACGTCGATGCCCTTTTCGTAGTCCAGCCGCCCGACGTACGCCAGCAGCACCTGATCGTCGGGGATTTCCCATTGTTGCCGCAGCCGCCGGCGGGCCTGTGCGTCGCGGGCGAAGGCCTCGGCATCGACGCCGTTGGGGATGACCGTGTAGCGGCTGGGCGGTAGCCCCGCCCGCCGCGCGTGGAAGTCCCTGGCCGATGGCGACACGCAGATGATCCGGTCGCATCGGTCGGCCAGCAGCCGGGCGGCCGCGAATTGCCAAGGCCGGAACCGCCCCTCGGCCGTGTGTACCGTGTGCACCAGGTGCGGCACGGCCGCCAGCGACGCGGCCAGGCGCCCGACCAGGTCGGCGTGGAACAGGTGCGTGTGCAGTAGGTCCACCCGGCCGCGGAGCAGGTCCACGAGGTGCAGCAGCTTGCCCGCGTCCCATCGGCCGCGAATGTCCAGCACGGCCACCGGCACGCCCGCGGCCGCGAGCCAATCCGCCACCGCGCCGCCGCGCAAGGCCGCCACCTGCACGTCAAAGCGATTTCGGTCCAGCCGGCGAGCAAGCTCGTACACGCACTGCTCCGCCCCGGCCGGGCCGAGCTCGGTGATCAAATGACATAGGCGCAACCGCTTCATGACACCACATCTCGCTTATGAGGACGGTCCTTGTCAATTGTCGACTTGTCCTCCGAAGCCCTGAGCTGGTCGATGGACGAAGTCAGGGCGGAGGAGGATTACCAATTGACGAGTGCGGAGTTCAGATTGTCCGCCGTAGCTCCGGTTTGACGGATCGAAGGCGGAAGTTCGTAGACGGTAGGGTGTGCAACTTGTTACAGGCGGAGAATTCTCCCTACAGGATTACAAGACCACTATTTCTTTTTCGGACCGCTTGGCTTTGGCACTACCCGCACCTTGGGCGGTGGGGGTGGTTGTGCTCCGGCCCCAACACGATCTTTGCCTGGGGTTTCCGGTGGCACCGCTTTTATATATTCTTTCCCACTTGTGTGCATTTTCTTTGCCCTTTCCTGCAGCGGATCTATCTCAATTGCCCTTCGGTTTTGTCGGTTTTGGAACCACAGGTTGGTTGGGTGGCCTAGCCCCCCTCCTATCCGGGGTAACGACCGGCTTAACCGGTTTAATGGGATTGTCGGGTGGCCTAGCTGCCCTCCTATCCACCGGCTTAATAGGCTTGTGCGGTGGCGATTGCATTGTCATGGCGTCTCTCCTATGTGTGCTGGATTTGCACATTTCCTGCCGCAAAGATGATGAATGATACAACTCCAAGGATAAACAGGATCATAGACACAATGTTCAAACGACCAGTCCAGGTGGTGTACGGGTTACTTAGGGGCTCAGTCGAGTCTTTTTGCTCGAGGTTCCGCATTTCCTCGTCCCAAGCGTTGCACTGCCGGCGATACGCCTCTTGGCTTGTCAGGAAGGACACCAATGTAGAGAGGATGCTAAGCGTTAAACAGAGCCAGGTAATAATGAGGAAACAAAAGGACCAGCAAACTGGCCTAGTGGCGATATCGTGCATAAAGATAATCGACAGACCAAGCCCCCCAGACGCGAGCGTTAGTATGTGTTTGTCGTAAGACAGGGATTGACTTAACTCTCCGGAAATAAGCACCTCACGATGCTTCATGTAGACTTCCAGTTGCATGCGTTTGAACTCTAGTTCCTCTTTTTCAGCCATTATTGTTCCCCTTGGTGCCTCTTTGTTGCCAACTGGCGGTCGGTGAGAAAACCTAAGTTGTCCCCGTAGCACAGAAGGTTCTTTCCTGCCCACTCGGTCATGTCAATTTTCTCCCAGCCTCTTGTTACCCGTCCCTCATTGTCGATTGGCTATCGGCAATTGGCAATAGCCGATTGGGTGCTGAGGCGAACACGATGGACTCAGCCGGCATGGCAAGTTAGAGTGTACGTCAATTTGCCGCAGCCGGCGCAAGTTCGGTCGCGGGATGGAGAACGCGGATTTGATTCGGACGCTGAGCTTATTTCTATCGCGGGAGCTGTGGAAGGCGACGGGCCTGTCGCTGGTGGCCTTCACGCTGGTGATGACGGTGTTCGCCATCATCGAGCCGATGCGCAAGGAAGGCCTGGCGGCGAGTCAATTGGCGTCGCTGCTGTACTACACGCTGCCGGTGATGCTGTCTCTGACGCTGCCGGTGGCGGCGTTGTTTGCGACGACGATCGTCTACGGCCGCTTCAGCCAGGACAACGAGCTGACCGCCTGCCGCGCCAGCGGCATTTCCACCGTGCGGCTGCTGAAGCCGGCCATGGTGCTGGGCGGCGTGATCACAGTGGCCAGCCTGGCGTTGAGCAACTACATCACCCCCCGGATGGTGGCCATGGCGGAGCGTTCGGTCCGGACCAACGTCTTGAGCATCGTGCGCCAGAAGTTCCGCTCCCGGAATTACGTGGACTACGGCGGCTATTCGGTCTTCGCCGACCAGGTCGATCAATACGCCAACACCCTTCAGCTTCACGGCGTGGTGGCCGCCGACGCGCGCCACCCCCACGACCAGCGGTTCCTGACGGCCAGCACGGCCGTCGTCAGCTTTTCCACGGACCAGGGCGAGGTGTGGGCGACGATTTCGCTGGTCAGTCCCACCGTGACCCGCACCGGCAGCCGCGACATCATTGAGCAGGCCTCCATGCCGCTGCCGCCCATGGCCATGCCCGAAGGCCCCCTCCGCGAGGAGCCGTCGTGGTATAACTGGGACGAGCTGCTGGCCACCCTCGGCCAGCCGGTGCGGAACATCGTCGTGTCGCGGGAGCTGACGCGGATCAGGCGACGGATATGCCACGACATGGTGGCCGACGAGGTGATCCACCAGATCAACCGCGGCCAGCCTTACGAGAAGCTGACGCACCAGGACGAGGTGTACAGCATCCACGCCGCCTCGGCCCAAAAGGGGTCGAACGAGGCCATCGAACTGACCGGCGACGCCGCCGGCGGCCAGCCCGTGCAGGTGATCGTGACGCGCCGCGGCCAGGTGGTTTCGACGATCACGGCGGACAAGGGGATCATCGAGATGGGCTGGTCGGCCCTGGAAGGCGTTTCGCAGGCGACGTTGGATCTGCGGGAAGGCGTGGTGGTGGCCGCGACGGAAGGGGGCCTGCCGGTGCAGCGACGCGCCGACTGGGAGATTCCGCAATTGAACCTGCCCGCCGAGATCAGCCAGCGGGCCGATCAGATCAGCCTGGAAGACATCTATACGCGCAGCGGATCGTTCACGTCCAACCGGGCCATCCTTTCGGACATCGCCGGCCTGGGAAAAAACATGATTCCCAACCTGATCAACCGCATCAAGGCCGAGATGCATAGCCGGATCGCTTACGGCGTGAGCTGCTTTTTGATGGTCACGTTGGGGGCGGCGCTGGGGTTGATGTTCCGCGGCGGACAGCTCATCAGCGCGTTCGCCCTGTCGGTGATCCCCGCGGCGGTCGTGATTGTGATGATGCTGATGGGCAAGCAACTGGTCCGCACCCCCTCCATGCCGACGATCTACGGCTTGGCCGCGATCTGGAGCGGAATCGTCGCGCTGGTCGCGGCCGACATCGCCGTGCTGACGCACCTGGCCAGAAAGTAAACGACGATGAGAACGCTCGACCGATATATCGTGCGAAACTTCCTGAGCTCGGCGCTGTTGTGGTTCGCGATTCTCATGGCCTTGCGGATCGTGACGGACGTGTTCATCAACATGGACGAGTACGTCAAGGGGGCCCCGACGGTCGCCGGCGTTCTGGCCCACATCACGGGCTATTACGCCTTCCACTCGCTGGAATACCTCACCCAGTTGGGAGGCGTCATCATCGTGGCCGCGGCCACCTTCACGCTGGCCATGATGAACCGGACCAACGAGTTGACGGCCATGCTGGCCTCGGGCGTCAGCCTGCACCGCGTCATTTGGCCCATCGTGCTGTGCGCGATGCTGCTGGGCGGGCTGATCGTGGTCGACCAGGAAATAGTGATCCCGATCCCCGCCGTCGCCGCCCACCTGGCCCGGCCGCGAGACGACCCCACGGGCACCAACGAGTTCAGGATGCCGTTTATCGCCGATAACACAGGCACCGTCTGGCGCGCAGATTACTTTTACCCCGGCGTGAACCGGATGGTGAACCCCTCGGTATTCATTCGCGGCGAAGGCGACGAACGCTACCGTCAATTGGCCGGAATCCTGGGAGACGAGGCCCATCCGGGCGAACTGGACGGCCAGAAGGGCTGGATGATTGAGGGAGGCATGTTGCTGCGGACCAGTCAGCAGGATCGCGTCTGGCCGCACGTGCCGGACACGCATCTGATTCGCACGGCCCTGGGGCCGCGCGAGTTGACGGCGGTGGTCGGACCGGACGGCCAGGCCGGCCCCGGCGTTCGCGGCCAGGACGACCAGTACCCCATGAGCCTGGAGGCCGCCCGGCTCATCCCCGCCACCCGCAACGAAGGGCTCCGCCTGGAGCGGCCGCGGTTTGTGTTCGCCACCGACGGCGGCCGGCTGCTGGGGGCCTTTGTGGCCGCCTCGGCCACGTGGGACGCCCGCGAGCCGGGCTGGGTGCTTCAGGACGGACGGCTGTTCTGCCCTTCGGACTTGACCCCCGCCGACCTGGTGCTGAAGAAATCCAGCCACTGGATGGAGTACATGTCCAGCAATCAATTGATCGACCTGCTGAAGTTGCATCAGGTCCCCGACCCCGAGACGGTCCTGCTGGTGCGGCACACGCGCCTGGCGGACCCGATCAACAACCTCATCATGCTGCTGCTGGCCCTGCCGTTCATCCTGTCGCGCGAGCGGCGGGACGTGAAGGCCTCGGCCTCGCTGTGCCTGCTGATGGTGGGGGCGTTCTACGCCTTCATCTACCTGGCCCGCTACGTGGGGCTGCCGCCGTCGTTGGCGGCCTGGCTGCCGGTGATGCTGTTCGGGCCGGTGTCGGTGGTGATGCTGGATTCGGTCAAGACGTAAGACGGACCGGAATACCGGAAGACCGAAACGCCATTTCAATTCGCGATCCTCCTTCGCCTCACCTTCGCAAAGCTTCGGTGGGCTTCGGAGGACAAGTCCACAACTCAGGAATTTTCTTTGTGCAGCGGTTCCAGATCGGCCAGTGGAAGTTCCATCTCGAAGGCCCCGGATTGCACGACGGCCTGGCCCTTATCGGCGTTGATGCGGATGAGTGTGGCGGGCTTGTTGAAGGGCACGACGAAGACCTTCTGTCCCGGCGGGGTGGCCAGGAGCTTTTCGCGGCTCTGTTGGGCGTCGCGGCTTTGCGGGCTTCGCCGCCGCATGGGCCGGTCTTCCTGAGGGGCGGGCTTATGGGGCGCCTGGCTTGCGGCGAGATCGCTTCGGCTGCGCTCGGCGTCGAAACCGGCCGGGCGACCGGTGCGTGCGGCCGCCGCTCTCCGGCCGGTCGGTGGGCGCGGAGCGAACGGGCCGGTCTGGGGGAAGAGTTCCTGGAGGGAAAGCTCCATCGCCCCTTGCGGCGTTTCCACCGTGGCCCGCAGGCCGGGCAGGTCCACCTTCGTGACCTTGCCGACGCCGGGCTTGCGCGCGATGGGCGCCTCATCGCCAACCTTCAGCCGGGCGATGGCGGCCAGCCATGAGTCGAACTGCCGGGCGCGTTCCTTCTGCTGCTGGATGCTGAGGTGCAGCTCCTGCTTAAGGTGCTCGGCCTGGCTGCGGTCGGTCTGGCTGGTGTGGAGCTGGTCGAGGATCTGCTGGCGCAGCGCGTCGAGCTGCTCGCGGACGCCGCTTTGCCCCAGGTCGGGCATCAACTCCGCCAGGGGGATCTCCACCTGGACGTTCCCCGAGTCGATCAGGGCGATCTGGCGATGCAGTTCCAGCCGCGCCAGCCGGCCGGTCTTGCCGAGGGAGGGCACGAACACCTCGTCGCCGGCCTTGAGTTCCGGCAGCCGCGCCAGCCAGGCCTCGAACTGCTCCTTGAGCCGGTGCAGGTCGGCCAGCTTGGACTCGTAGACCTCCTGCTGCTGCTGGGCGGCGGCCTGCTCGCGGAGGGCCTGGGCCCGCGCCTCCTCAGCCACCTGGCGCGCGGCGCCGGTGGCGCGAATGGCCCGGCGGAACTGCTTGCCCTGCTCGCCTAAGTGGCGGCGGGCCTCGTGGATGATCCGGCCCGACAGGCCCAGATGGGCGGCCACGGTAATCGCGTGGCTCTCGCCCGGCGTGCCGATCCGCAGATGGTAGGTGGGACGCAGCGTGACCGTGTCGAACTCCACCGACGCGTTGTCCACGCGCGGATGGTTGAAGGCGTAGGCCTTCAGCACGGACAGGTGCGTGGTGACCATGCCCAGGCAGCCGAGTCGCCGCAGGTCGTCCAGGACGGCCTGGCCGATGGCCCCGCCCTCGTCGGGATCGGTGCCGGCGCCCAGCTCGTCCAGCAGCACCAGGCAGTTGGTCTTGGCCTTGGCCAGGATGTACCGGATGCGCTTCATGTGCGCCCCGAAGGTGGACAGCGACTGCTGGAGGGATTGTTCATCGCCGACGTCGAGAAAGACGTCGTGGAAGACCGGCAGGGTCGAGCCGCGCCCGACGGGAATGTGCATGCCCGATTGCGCCATGACCGCCAGCAGCGCGACGGTCTTGAGCGTCACGGTCTTGCCGCCGGTGTTGGAGCCGGTGATGACCAGCAGGTCGAAGTCGCTGCCCAGCCGTACGTCGATGGGCACCACGGAGTGGCGTTTGGCCGCCGACAGGCCGGACTGCTCCTCCTGCCAGGCGTGGTCGATCAGCAGGGGATGGCGGGCCTGGACGAACTGCAAGCCGCCGCGCTCGGTGAGGGCGGGGGCGGTCATGTTGAACTGGTAGGCGTACTGCGCCTTAGCGGAGATCAGGTCGATCTGCGCCAGCGCCCGCAGCGCGGCCGCGATTTCCGCCGCGCGGGCCTGCACGCGGACGGCCAGCTGGTTCAGCAGGCGCTGGACCTCGTTGCGCTCATCGACGTACAGGTCGGCCAGGCGGTTGTTCAGCTCCACGCTGGCGTTGGGTTCCACGAAGACGGTCGCGCCGCTCTGGCTGGCCCGATGCACCACCCCTGGCAGGCGGCCGCGGTTTTCCACCTTCACGGGCAGGACGTAACGGTCCCCGTGCAGCGTGACGTTGACGTTTTGGAGCAGCTTGGCCACCTCCGGCTGATGCAGGTAGCCGTAGATGACGTCGCGGACGTGCTGGCCGGTGGAGGCGATTTCATTGCGGATGGCCGCCAGGCGCTGCGAGGCCTGGTCCATCACGGTGCCGTCGGGCCCGACGATCGAGCGAATGGCCTGGACCTCGCTGCTAAAATCCCCCACGCCCTCAGCCAGGGCGTGCAGCAAGTCCAGTTCTTCTGGCAGGCCGTGGAGATAGGCCCGCACGTTGGCGGCGCCTTCCAGCGTGGTGGCGATGGCGGCGAAGTCCTCCGCGCCGGCCCCGCCGCCCAGCTGGGCCCGGCCCAGGGCGTCGGTGATGTCCGTGATGCCGCCCAGCGGCGGCAGCCCCATGTCGCTAATGGCCCGCGTCATCTGGCTGACTTCGTCCAGCCAATGTTGGATGACCTGTGGATGCCGCGAAGGCAGAATCCTCGCCGCCAGCGTCTTGCCCAAGGAACAGCTACAGAACCGTTGGAGAATGCGCCTGACGGTGTTGAATTCAATTTTGTTGAGTGTGAAGGAATCCACCGATTCGACTTTCGCAGAGAAGTGACGAGCCTTGCGCCTCGTGCATATTATAGCAGATACTGTTGTTACCGTCAGCGGACATTCCGGCATATCCGGCGTTTTGCCGGCGGCCTCCAGAATCCCTTGATTGCCGCGGCCCGGGCCGATATAAACCGTTCCAACGGGCGAACTCGCCGCGACGACGGCTAGGAAAGGGAAGAGCCATGACCATAGCGGTCTTGATTATTCTAGGCGTCATCGTCTTGATGATCCTGGCGATTATCGGGGTCTACAACAGTCTGGTGCAGAAGCGCATCCGCTGCCAGGAGGCCTGGAGCCAGATCGACGTGCAGCTCAAGCGGCGGTACGACCTGATCCCCAACCTGGTGGAGACGGTCAAGGGTTACGCCGCCCACGAGAAGGAGACGCTGGAGCGCGTCATCCAGGCCCGTAACCAGGCCATCGCCGCCCAGGGCGTGCGCCAGCAGGCCGAGGCGGAGAACATGCTCACCGGCGCGCTGCGGCAGCTTTTCGCGCTGTCGGAGGCCTATCCCAACCTCAAGGCCAACGAGAATTTCCTGGCCCTTCAGGAAGAGCTGTCCAGCACGGAGAACCGCATTTCCTTCGCGCGTCAGCACTACAACGACTCCGCCGCCGTGTACAATACCGCCGCGCAGAGTTTTCCCAACAACGTCATCGCCGGAATGTTCGGCTTCCAGCGGCAGGATTACTTCGAACTGGAGGATACCGCCATGCGCCAGGCGCCGAAGGTCAGTTTCAATCGCTGACGGCCAGGCGGCCCGGTAGGATGGATCGGCGTCCATGGCTGTGGAAACTTTTTACACCCAGATCGCCAGGAATAAGCGGAACACCTGGCTGCTGATTATCGCCTTCGCGGTCTTTTTCATCGCACTGGGACTGCTGATCGGACACGTCTGGGGAGGCGGGGAGGTACGATTCAGCATCGCCACGGCCGCGGCGGCGGGGGGCATCGCCTTTATCCTGACGCTGGCCAGCTACTACGGCGGCGGGAGCGTGCTGCTGGGGCTCAGCCAGGCGAAGGAAATCACCAAGGCCGACGACCCGCAGCTGTTCAACGTGGTGGAGGAGCTGACCATCGCCGGCGGGTTGCCGATGCCTCGGATCTTTCTGATCAACGACACGGCCATGAACGCCTTCGCCACCGGCCGCAATCCCAAGCACGCCTGCGTGGCCATCACCACCGGCCTGCGCGAAAAGCTCACGCGCGATGAGCTTCAGGGCGTCCTGGGCCATGAGCTCTCGCACGTGCGGCACTACGACATCCTCTTCGCCACGCTGATCGCCGTGATGGTGGGCGTGTTGGTCATGCTGTGCGACATCTTCCTGCGCAGCCTGTGGTGGGGTGGGGGAGGCCGGCGGTCCCGCGGCCGCGACTCGCGAGGCGGCGGAGGGGGCGCTATGGCCATCATGGCTATCATCGCCCTGGTCCTGGCCATCATCTCGCCCATCCTGGCCCGGATCATCCAGATGGCCATCTCCCGCCAGCGGGAATACCTGGCCGACGCCGGCAGCGTGGAACTGACGCGCAATCCCGAAGGCCTGGCCCACGCCCTGGCCAAATTGGCCGACGACCCGGAGGTGCTGGAGGTGGCCAACCGCGCCACGGCCCCGCTGTACATCATTCACCCTATTAAAAAGTTCGAAGAGCGGTCCGAGAGCATCTTCGACACCCATCCGCCCGTTCGCGACCGCATCGAGCGGCTGATGGCGCTGGTGCGATAGAATGGACCAGCCCGACGCGCCGCCCCAGACGGATTCGGAGATTCGATGCGGAGGGATAACAGCAGAAGATTCCCCGGCCTATTGCCGATACGGAACTGGGCCCTGCCCGCCGATGGGCGGGTTTGCGCTGTTCCTGCCCACGGTCGCCAGCAATCCTGGCCGGCGGGAGGGAGTAAGGGATGAGCGTCGGTATCGTTAGATCTCTTCTAGTACGGTCGGTTTTTCTGATGCTGATCCTGGCTGCCGGTTGTGCCTCCCAGAACGCCCCGATGGCGGAACTTCCCACGCACGATCTGGACTTGTCGGCTCCCCATGCTCCCCCGGCGGCCGCGCCCAAGGTGTTTTCGCCTGTGCAGCCCTTCGCCGCTGCGGAGTCCAACCCCTGGGCCGTCAGCAATCCCAGGGCGTGGCGCTACATCGTCATCCATCACAGCGCCACCGAGGACGGCAACGCCGCCGAGTTCGACGCCCAGCACCGCCGCCGCGGCTGGGACGAACTGGGCTATCATTTCGTCATCGACAACGGCCGGGGCGGGCCCGACGGGCTGGTGGAGGTGGGCAGCCGCTGGAAGTCACAGAAGTGGGGCGCCCACACCGGCGGCACGCCGGACAACGAATACAACAATTACGGCATCGGCATCTGTCTTGTGGGGGACTTCACCCATCACCTGCCTACCCCGGCCCAGTTGGAGTCGTTGCGCAGCCTGGTGAGCTACCTGGCCAATACGTACAACATTGCGCCGAAGGACATCATCGGCCATCGCGATGCCCCCAACGCCAGCACGCAGTGCCCCGGGGCGGCGCTGGAACGGTACGTCGTCGATACGCTGCGATGGCGGGCCTACGTGCGGTACGCCTATAAAAACTGACGCCGCGGGCAAACCTTCCATTGAGCGGCCATCTCTGGGGGTAGGACCCCAAAACCTCTTAGCGTTAGCGAGTCTGGCTTTTCCGACTCTTTTCTCGCACCCCCGATGCCCAGGCCGGGCCGAGACAAGCGGTTAAAAATCGGCACGGAAAATAATACCGGGCGCTAGTGAAGGAGCCCCCCGGTTCAACCGATAACGAACGTAGTTTACCGGAGAGGAGGACTTGCTGGAGCGTCCATCATTTTCCGAGCGATGGAAGGCCCGGTAGACGCATCGGCTGCGAGGCTATCTGTGAAGGGAGGTGACGTAGACGTAGACGACTAGCAGGATAGCCGGCCGCTGCGACATGGAACACGCCGCAAGGCACGGGAACGGAGCCCCCCCAAGGACGGGATAAAAGACAAAAGATATAGGACGCCCCGCCCCAGGGGGCAGCAGGAAAAAAGGCCATTGAGTAACGGAGGTTCAGGCATATGACTAAACACAGAGGCTTCACGCTGGTGGAAATTCTGATTGTCGTGATCATCTTGGGCATCCTGGCCGCGATCGTGATCCCGCAATTCAGTTCGGCGTCGAACGACGCCCGGGAATCCGCGCTGACCAGCGACCTCCAGACGCTGCGCAGTCAGACGGAGCTGTACAACATCCAGCACATGGACCACTATCCGGACATGCAGTCCGCCGATAGCGGTGCGAACTGGGTGGCCGACACCGGCAACTTTACGGCCCGTCTGACCGGCCGGACCAACCAGTACGGCCAGATCGGCACGGACCCGAACACCTACCCCTTCGGGCCGTACCTCCAGAAGTTCCCGATCAACGCCGTCAACAAGAAGAGCACGATTCGCGTGGATGGCGCCGCCGCGGGTGCGGGTAGCGACGGATGGCACTTCAACAGCACCAACGGGCGCGTGTCGGCGGACGACAGCGCGGCTCATGCCGCCCTGTAAAGGGTGCGACGAAACAATTGTAAAAGCATGATGTGACGGCTTGGCCGGGGTCGACCGCGCGTCGGTCCCGGCCAAGAATTTCTAAGGAAAGGAACGGCGGCTCATGCGCGTGCTGGGATTCCTGACCAAAGGCCGACGGTTGCCCATCGCCCTGGACATCGGAAGCGACACCATCAAGATGATCCAGTTCCGTCAGGCGCGAGGAGAACTGGTCTCGGTGGCCGCCGCGGCCGCGTGGCCGTTCCCTGCCGACTCTCCCCAAGGTCCCGCCCAGCGGCGCGAGCAGGCCGTGGACGCGGTCCGCCGAATGTGGCGGGAGGGCGGGTTCAAGGGCCGAAGCGTCCTTCTGGCCTTGCCCTGCGGACCGGAGAGCATCAAGACCGTCCGTTTGCCCCCGTTGCCGGCCGGCCAATGGCGCCAGGCCATCAAAAAGGAAGCTCAGGAACGTTTCAGTTTCGACGCGGCCAAGGACCACTTCAGTTGCATCGACGCCGGCGAGGTCCATTGGGACAACCGGACGGTCCGGGAGGTGATTCTCCTGGCCGCCCACAACAAGGTGATCGACGATCACGTCGCGATGCTGTCGGCGATGAAGCTGTCGCCCGTGGCCATGGAGGCGTCTCCCCTGGCGGCGTTTCATGCCTTCGAGCGCCTTGGCCGCCGGCAGGAGAGCGGCGCAGGCGCCCGCGTGATCGTGGACATCGGGGCCGGCGGCACGCGGGTGGTGGTGGGGAAGGGTAAGCAGATCATTTTGCTCAAGAGCCTCGGCGTGGGGGGCTGGGCCATGACGGCCGCGGTGGCCAGGCACTTCAATCTCAGCCGCCAGGAGGCGGCGCAATTTCGCCTGCAAAACGCCCAGCATGAATCGGCCCGCCTGGCGGCGCCTTCCGCGACGGCCAAGGCGGCGGTGAGCTGGAGCGCGCAGGACGCCCTCGGCGGCGTGCTGGAATCGCTGGCGGAGGAAATCGCCCTCTGCCTGCGCTACTGTGCCGTGACGTTCCGCGGCATGCGCCCCTCCGAAATCATCCTTTGCGGCGGCGAGGCCCATAATCCGCTTATTTCCCGTTTTTTGGGGGAGCGGTTGGGCCTGCCCGTCGTTGTGAGCCGGCCGCTGCACGGCCTGGACGTCAGCCGGATGAAGCACGATGCCGATTCCCCCAACCTCTTTGCAGAATGGGCCATATGTGCCGGCCTGGCCGTCAGGTATTTGGGCGCCTCGCAGGCGGCTACCGAAGAGAGGTATCTGCGGCTTTCCGCCTGAGCGAAAGAGTGGAAAGAAAGGACTAATCGCAATTTCAGAGAGCCTTGCTGGTGACCGAAATATTATGTTGGCGACCGAAGTGCTAGATATGACGCGGTCGCGGCTGCTGAAGAAGGCGGCCGTCTTAATTAGTTAGGAGTACCGCCATGAGGAGCCATGCTGCGATGCGGGGACGCCCTGGGGTTTGTCGTGGGCGCGGCCATGCGGACAGTATGGCTTGCGTTGTTTGCCGGACAGGAGAACGCCCCGGCAGGGGAACTCCTGGCCGATTTGACGTCGGCAAAGCTCCAGACGTCCCAGGAGGAGGGCGTCTGTGAGCGGTCAAGACGTGGAGGCCGATAGGAGGTTTGAGCGGTCCGGCCGGGCCGGTCGCGATCCGAGGATTCCCCTGAAAGGTTAGGGTTTGCCGTGATACTGGGCGGGAGAATGGGATTCAAAGGGGTCGCCCTGATTCTTCTGGGCGCCAGCGCCGTGTATTGCGTGACCTTTGTGGCAACGCGCGGGCTGGTGTGGCCGGGCGAATTGGACCTGTTGGTCATAGCGCTGGTGGCGGGCGCATCGGGTCTGGTCCTGGGGGTATGCCGGCGGCAGGTGAACCGCGACCTGGTCTCCCTCTCGGAGCAGTTGCAGATCATGACTGAAAAGAAGCAGTTCGGCCTGCTGATGAGCGACGGGATCATCGAGCTGACGCAGATCACCCAGCCGATCAATGAGCTGATTTTGTCCGCGCACAAGCAGGTGGAAGATCTCCAAGCCGCCAACCATGAGCTTCAGATTCAGGTCCGCGTCGCCGCCGCGGAAAAGAGCCATACCGAGGCGATTATCTTTTCCATCTCCGACGCGGTGATCGTGACCAACCGCTTCGATGAGCTGATCCTGGCCAATCGCCCGGCCGAGGAACTGCTGGGGTTCGTCTTCGACGGCCAGCAGCGGAGGAACATCGACCAGGTCATCGCCGACGGCACGCTGGTCCGGCTGATCCGCGAAACGCGAAGCTGCGGGCAGAGCTTCACGCGCAAAGGCGTGGAATGCAACATCGACCACCAGGGGTCGCCGCGAACGTTCTCCATCACCCTCAGTTGCGTGGTATCTCCCGACGAGGAAGTCTCCGGCGTGGTGGCCGTCCTGCACGACGTGACGCGGGAGAAGGAAATCGCGCGGATGAAGACGGACTTCGTCTCCGACGTCTCCCACGAGCTCAAGACGCCCCTGGCGTCGATCAAGGCCTACGTGGAGATGCTGAGGGACGGCGAAGCCGCCGACGCCCGCACGCAGAAAGAGTTCTACGAGATCATCGCCGCCGAGGCCGATCGCCTGCATCAGCTCATCGAGAACATCCTGGACATTTCGCGGATCGAATCCGGCGTGGTCAAGGTCACGCGCGAGCCCGTTCTCCTGAGGGAAGTGGTCCGTCACGCCCTGAACGTGGCCGCCCCGCAGGCCAAGGCCAAGGACATCGGCCTGGTGGAGCAACTGGCCGCGGTGCCCAATCCCGTCGAGGCGGACCGCGACATGATCTATCGGGCGGTGCTGAACCTGCTGTCCAACGCGATCAAGTACACGCCCCCGGGCGGGACGGTCACGGTCAGCGTCTCGGCGGACGAGCGGCGCGGCGTGGCGGTCTGCCAGGTCGCCGACACGGGGGCGGGCATCCCCGCTGCCGACCTGCCGCACATCTTCGACAAGTTCTACCGGGTCGAGGCCAACAGCAAGCTGGCCCGGGGCACCGGCTTGGGGCTGGCACTGGTGAAACACATCATCGAGACCGCCCACGGCGGCAAAGTGTCGGTCATGAGCGAGACCGGCAAGGGCAGCACGTTCAGTTTTGAACTGCCGCTGCTGAGGCGCATGGGCCGTGTCGGCAAGGCCGCCTGGCCCCTGCGAGGTGTGGCATGAGCAGAAAAATTCTCATCGTCGACGACGAGGCGCACATCCTGCACGTGCTGTCGCTGAAGCTGCGCAACGCCGGCTACGACGTGATCTCAGCCGTGGACGGCGAAGAGGCGCTGGACCTGTGCCTGGCCGAGCGCCCCGACCTGGTCATCACCGACTACCAGATGCCGATCAAGACCGGCCTGGAATTGAGCCGGGAACTGCACGCCCACGAAGCCACCGAGAATATTCCAATCGTGATGATTACGGCCAGGGAATTCGATCTGGCCCAAGAGGAACTGACGAAGGCGGGCATCGCGGCAATTTTAGCCAAGCCCTTTGGCCCGCGGGAAGTCCTGGGGAAGGTTCAGGCACTGCTGGGAGACCCCCAGCCTGCCCCGCCGTCGGCGTAAGAAAGGAACCATGTCGCCCACGACCGCCACACGATCGAGATCGCTGGCCGAAATGGCCCGGGCCTTGACGCAATTGCGAACGCAGATGCGCGAGGTGGGCATGACGGTCTCGGTCTGGGACAGCGCCGGCCACCTGGTGGGCAAGTTCCAGCCGTGTTGCCAATTCTGCCAGATGATCCACGACGTGGGCGCCGGCTGCGTGAAGGCATGTGAGGCATTGGCCGCAAAGGTCATCGAAGAGAACAGGCCGATGTGGGAAATCTCCTCTTCCGGCTGCTGCATCCTGGGCACGCCCATCGAGCATCGCCACCGGATGCTTGGGTGCGTCATCGCGTGCTACCTGCCGAAGGAACTGCTGACGGGTGAACCCCTGGCGCGGTTGTGCAGCCGGGTCGGCTTGGACCTGCAAGCCTCCGCGTCGCTGATCCAGGGGGTCTGCCGGCATTCCTCCGACCAGGTCGAGGAATTCCTGCACATCCTGACCTGGCTGCTGAACAAGGAACAGGCGGTGATGACCGCCCAGGGCGAACTGGCCAGCCTCAGCGCCAACCTTGCCAACACCTACGAGGAACTGGGCCTGCTGTACGCCATCAGCGGCTCGATGAACGTCAACTGCCTGCCGCGGGACTTCCTGCGGAACGTCTGCGTGGGCATCCTGGCGGTGACGAACATCACCGCGGCCGCCGGCGTGATCCAACCGCGCCGGCCGGGCAAGGACGGCAAGGAAGAGATCGTCGTCGTCGGTCCTCCCCAGCTCCACGCCGAGCAGGTCCGACGGATCATGAAGGAGCACCTGAATCCTCTGTTGGCCTCCGGCCAGGAAGCCGTCATCGACAACAACTTCGCCGCCGCGCCGGGAGACGAGGTGCGCATCACCAATCTGCTGGCCGTGCCGCTGGCCACCGAAAAGGCGCCCATCGGCGTGCTCATCGCGATGAACAAGCGCGAGGGCGACTTCGACAGCGTGGACCTGAAGCTGATCAAGTCCATCAGCGCGCAGACGGCGGTGTTCCTGGAGTACAGCTGGCTATATGCGGACATGAAAGACCTGCTGATGGGCGTCCTGCACGCCCTGACGGCCTCCATCGACGCCAAGGACCCCTACACCTGCGGCCACTCGCGGCGCGTGGCGGCGATTTCCCGCCGCCTGGCCGAGGCGGCGGGCCTGCCGCCCGAGCGGGTCCAGCGCATCTACCTGGCCGGGCTGCTGCACGACATCGGCAAGATCGGCGTGCCCGAGAGCGTGCTGCGAAAGCCCGGCAAACTGACCGAGGAGGAATGGAAGCTGATCCGTGGCCATCCCTCTACCGCGGCTAAAATCCTCAGCGGCATCGGCCAATTGGACGACGTGGTGCCCAGCATCCTGACGCACCACGAGCGGCCGGACGGCAAGGGCTATCCCTGCGGCCTGTCGGCAGACGAACTGCCGCTGGAGGGCAAGATCATCGGCCTGGCGGACTGCCTCGACTCGATGACCTCCGACCGCACGTACCGCCCGGCGATGTCGCTGAAGGACGCCGTGACCGAACTGCGGCGCGTCTCGGGCACACAGGTGGACAAAAAACTGGTGGATTTGCTGTTGTCCATGGACCTGAAAGAAATCCTGACCGAATCGCCGGGCAAAGAGGACATCCGCGATCTGCTGGCCCACATGGATGAAAAATCGCGGTAGTCGTCTCGTCGTGGGGGCAGGCCTCAGGGGCGCAATTCTGCCAGGGGGACGCTGGTCGGCTACGGCCTGGGCTTGCTAAAATGTCGCCATGGCCAAGAGGGACTACTATCAGGTCCTGGGCGTCACCCGCGGCGCCACCGACGACCAGATCCGTTCCGCCTACCGCAAGCTGGCCCGCAAGTACCATCCCGACGTGAACAAATCTCCCGGCGCCACCGAGAAATTCAAAGAGGCCACCGAGGCCTACGAGGTGCTCTCCGACCCGCAGAAGCGCCCAATATACGATCAGTTCGGCCACGCGGGTCCGGCAGCGGGGGGTTTTGGATATGGAGGCGGGGGCGGGGCCGGCGGCAGGCCGGGCGTGCGCACCTACACCTGGACGGGCGGCGGCCAGGGCATGCCGTCTGACTTCGAGGAGATCTTCGGCGGCGGGGGCCGGGGGTTTGCCGGCATGAGCCTGGACGATCTTATGGAAGCCCTGGGGGGCGGCGGCCGGCGGGCCCGCGCCCAGGCCGCCGAACGCGGCCAGGACGCCGAATACCACCTGAACATCGATCTGCCCCAGGCCTTTGCCGGCATGACCGCGCCCATCCGCATCCGCCGCCCCGATGACGCCGGCCGGGAGGCGACCGAGACCCTTCACGTCAAGATTCCCCCCGGCGTGCACGAGGGTTCGCGCATTCGCGTGCGAGGCAAGGGCGGCTACGGCCCGGCCGGCTACGGCGACCTGTACCTCATCACGCACATCACCCCGCATCCCTACTTCCGCACCGAGGGCAGCGACGTGTACGTGGAGGTGCCCGTCAGCATCGCCGAGGCCGCCCTGGGCATCAAAGTGGACGTGCCCACCCTGGAAGGCATGACCACCGTCACGATCCCGCCGGGCACGAGCAGCCATCGCAAGCTCCGCCTGCGCGGCAAAGGGCTGGGCACGGCCGAGAGCGGCGGCCGCGGCGATCAGTACGTGGTCGTTCACATCGTCCCGCCGCCGGCCGTCTCAGCCAAAGGGCGCGAGCTCTTGACGGAGTTCCAGAAAGTCGAGAAATTCGACCCCCGTAAGGACGTCCCATGGCGATGAACCGTCCCAGCATGATCCGCCGCATCGACTTTGCCATCATGATCATCAGCTTGGTGGTGATCGGCACGGCCTTGGGGTGCCTGATGGTGATTACCTCCCGCTATGCCGCCATCGAGCATGACCCCAACGTCCACCGCTACCTGGCGCGGCTATCCTTGATTGCCTTGCTGCTATTGCTGTTTGTGGTGTTCGTCTTCTGCTGGATGGTGATGCGGTACGTCTTCCTGCGGTTGCGGCATCGCGGGCAGCCCCGCCGGCCCACGCCTTACGTGAACGCATGGGCGCTGGCCGGCAAGCGGTTCAAGCTCTCAGCCGAGCAGGAGCGGGAGTTGGACGAGTTGGACATCGAGCCGCCGCAGCCGGAGGACAAAGGGGACCAAGAGGAAGGGGAAGACCAGGCCGACTCCGCTTCGTCGTGAGATTTTGTAATTTTGTGATTAAAACTCCCTTCCTTCGTGCGATTGTCCCGCTGGTCTTGCTGTTCGCCGCGGCGAATGCTATCGTTACCGGCCGTGGTTACCCTCTGGGACAGGATCGACAAGAGCCTCCATCGCGTCCGCGAGAACATTGCCGCCGCCTGCGCCCGCAGCGGCCGGTCGCAGCGCGAGGTGTCGATCGTGGCCGTGACCAAGTCGGCGACCCTGGAAGCGACCGCCACGGCCGTGGAACTGGGGCTGACCGACCTGGGCGAGAGCCGCATCCAACAGCTCTTGGAGCGGGCGGCTGCGCTGGAAGGGGCGCTGCGAAAACGGCGCAACGCCAAGGCGCCCGTTCGCTGGCACATGATCGGCCACCTTCAGCGGAACAAGGTCCGCGCGACGCTGGAGGTGGTTGAGGCGATCCACTCGGTGGACTCTCTCCGCCTGGCTGAGGCCATCGACCAGCGGGCCGAGGAGCGCGGCAAGGTCGTGGACGTGCTGATCCAGGTCAACTGTTCGCAGGAGCCTCAGAAGTTCGGCGTGGCCGTGGGAGCGGCGGCGTACCTGGGCGAGCTGGTGTCCACGCTCAAGCACCTCCGCCTGGTGGGACTGATGACGATGGCGCCGCGGGTGGACAATCCGGAGAAGGCCCGGCCGAGCTTCCTCCGCCTCCGCGAGCTGTTCGAGGAAATGCGTAAGGACGGCATCGGCGGGTCGGACTTCCGCCATCTGTCCATGGGCATGAGCCAGGATTACGCCGTCGCCGTCGAAGAGGGCGCTACAATCCTAAGGATTGGCACGGCGCTGTTCGGCCGGTAAGGCGGACCGCGGCGGGGAAACTGCCAAACCGGACTCACCGGGCGTTCCGGCAGTCGATATGGCACTTGTTTGCGGCGACATGAATTTCCTAAGATGTTACTGAAAATAGACTTAGGATACTGGCACGTTTGTTGCATATTTCAGTGGTGAGAGTCTATCTCCCTGTGGCGGCCTTGACGGGCGGCGACCGGGTGGGCCGAAGGCCCGCTGAGGGCTCATAGGAAAGCGAGCGAGGCGCATGGCAACCAAGAAAATCATCGGAATCGACCTAGGCACCACCAACTCCGTCGTGGCCATTATGGAAGGCACGACGCCCAAAGTGCTGATCAACCAGCAGGGCAGCCGGCTGACGCCCTCGGTGGTGGGCTTCACGGACAAGGGCGAGCGGCTGGTCGGCCAGCCGGCGCGCCACCAGCAGGTGACCAATCCCAAGAACACCGTGTACTCCATCAAGCGGTTCATGGGGCGGCGGCACAACGAGGTGGCCGTCGAGGAAAAAATGGTCCCTTACGAGATCATCGGCGGCCCCGATGAGCTGGTGAAGGTCCGCATCCGCGGCAAGGACTACACGCCCCAGGAGATCAGCGCGATAATCCTGGGCGACCTCAAGAAGACGGCGGAGGATTACCTGGGCGACAAGGTGGAGCGGGCGGTCATCACCGTGCCGGCTTACTTCAACGACTCCCAGCGCCAGGCCACCAAGGAGGCCGGGGAAATCGCCGGCCTGAAGGTCGAGCGGATTATCAACGAGCCGACGGCCGCGGCGTTGGCGTACGGGCTGGACAAAAAGAAGAACGAAAAGGTGGCCGTCTTTGACTTCGGCGGCGGCACGTTCGACATCTCCAACATGGACATTGGCGAGAACGTCTTTGAGGTGCTCAGCACCAACGGCGACACGCACCTGGGCGGTGACGACCTGGACGAAGTGCTCATCAATTACATCGCCGATGAGTTCAAGCGCCAGGAAGGCATCGACATCCGCAAGGACCCCATGGCGCTCCAGCGCCTCAAGGAGGCCTGCGAAAAGGCCAAATGCGAGCTGTCCACGGCCGTCGAGGCCAACATCAACCTGCCGTTCATCACCGCCACGGCCGAGGGTCCCAAGCATCTGACGATGACGCTCACGCGGGCCAAGCTCGAGCAGCTCTGCGAGCCGGTGTTCCATCGCCTGGTCGATCCGTGCAAGCGGGCTCTGTCGGACGCCAAGCTCCATCCCGACGACATCAACGAGGTGGTCCTGGTGGGCGGCTCAACGCGCATCCCGCGCGTCCGGCAGATCGCCAAGGACCTGTTCGACAAGGAACCCAACAAGTCGGTCAACCCCGACGAAGTCGTCGCCATCGGGGCGGCCATCCAGGCGGCCATCTTGGCCGGCGAGGTCGAGGAGCAGATGGTCCTGCTGGACGTCACGCCGCTGAGCCTGGGCGTGGAGACGCTGGGCGGCGTGATGACCAAACTCATCGAGCGCAACACGACCATTCCCACCGAGAAAAAGGAAATTTTCTCCACCGCGGCCGACAGCCAAACGGAGGTCACCATCCACGTGCTCCAGGGCGAGCGAGAATTCGCCCGCGACAACCGCACGTTGGGCCGGTTCAACCTCACGGGCCTCCCGCCGGCGCCGCGCGGCGTGCCGCAAATCGAGGTCAGCTTCAACATCGACGCCAACGGTATCCTGAACGTCTCGGCCAAGGACATGGCCACCGGCAAGCAGCAGTCCATCGAAATCAAGGGCTCCAGCGGCCTGAACTCCTCGGAAATCGAAACAATGCGCAAGGACGCTGAAAGCCACGCCGAGGAAGACCGCAAGCGCCGCGACGTGGTGGACCTGAAGAACCAGGCCGATTCGATGGCGTATCAAATGGAAAAGATGCTCCGCGAGCAGGGCGAGAAGATCGCCGCCTCCGACCGCGGCAACATCGAGTCGGCCATCTCCGCCCTGAAAGACGCCGCCAAGGGCGACGATGCCCAGGCCATCAAACGGGCGATGGAGAACCTGGAGCGGCAGTCGCACAAGGTGGCTGAGGAAATGTACAAGGCCGCCGGCGCCGGCAAGGCCGCGCCTCCGCCCCCCGGCGGGGCGCCCAAGGGCGGCAAAGGCGGCGATAAAGGCGGCGAGGACGTCATCGACGCCGAATACGAAGTCAAAGAGTAACCCGTAGTCAGTAACCTGTACCCAGTACCCCGTAGGCCAGCAGGAGCGGATCCCGCCAAGAAACTGCCGGCTGCCGGCTACAGGGTACCGATTATTTCGGCTTTATCGGGTTCAAGGACGGATAGATGACCCGCAACGTTTGTCTTTTGCTGTTGGCCGTGGTGGCGGGGAGCGGCTGTGCGCCGCGGAGCGAGGAAGCGGCGCCTTATTTCAACGACAGCCACCGCGACAAGGGGCTGGTCATCGTGTTGACCGGCATCGAGGGCCGCAGCCCGTTCAACGAGGCCATCTGCGAAGGTCTGGAAGACGGCGGCGTCACCTGGGCGATCGATCTGGTGGACTGGACCACCGGAGTCCCCATGAATTACCTGATGAACCTCCGCGATGAGGAGCACAATCGCCTCCAGGCTCGGGAGATTGCCGACAGCATCGTGCGCTACCACATGACTTATCCCAAGGCCCCCGTCATCCTGGTGGGGCAAAGCGGCGGGGGGGCCATGGCGGCGTGGATCGCCGAGGCCTTGCCGCCCGGGGAGCTGCTGGAGGGCATCATCATGCTCGCCCCGTCGCTGTCGCCGGGATACCCCCTGGAGGAGGCCCTGGGCCACACGCGTCGCGGCATCGTAAATTTTTACTCCGAGCGTGACTGGTTCATCCTGGGCGTGGGCACGACCCTCTCCGGCACGATGGACGGCCAGCACACCTCCTCGGCCGGACGCGTGGGCTTCGAGGCGCCGCCCTTCGGCCTGCCGGCCAAGATATATGCATCCAAACTTTTTCAGGTTCCCTGGCAGCCGGTCATGGCTGAGACGGGCAACAGCGGTCGGCACATCACCAGCGGCGCCCGGCTGTTCGTGACCTCCTACGTCGCGCCATTCGTCCTGGCTGAGAAGTGGGACAGGTCCTTCGTGGAGATGATTACCTCCCGACCGACGACCTCGCCCGCATCGGCCTCGGCGGCTCCTTCGTCGCGCACGCGGCCTGCGCCGCGCGTCCGGCCCGCGCCGCGCACGCCGGCGGTATCGCCCGCCCCCCCCGCGCCGCCTCCGGAGGCGGGCCATCCGCATCCGGTCAAGGTCACCTTCGGCCCCATGACGCCCGCCGAGCCCACTTCACAACCGGCAACAACCGAACCAGCCACGGAACCCTAACATCACCCCTCGGCACGGGAGGCGTTCATGCAACATCCCAAAGTCGTCGTGATCGGGGCGGGCAGCCTGTTTTTCGGCCGCCAGGCCATCTGGCAGATGATCCACTCGCCGCACCTGCGGACGGGGACGCTGGCGATGGTGGACATTGACGAGCAGGTCCTGGACAAGATGGCGCGCCTCGCCCGCAAGGTCGTCGCGCACACCGGCGTGCCGCTGAAGATCGAAGCCGCCGCCGACCGCCGCGACGTCCTGGCCGGCAGCGACTTCGTGATCCTCAGCTTCGCCGACCGCTCGGCGCTGTTCCGCGGCCTGGACTGCAACGTCTCGGCCAAGTACGGCATCCGCATGTGCTCGGGCGACACGATCGGGCCGGGCGGCATCTTCCGCACGCTGCGCGAGCTGCCGGTGATTCTGGAAGCCTGCACGGACATCGAGCGGCTCTGCCCGCAGGCGTGGGTGATGAACTACATCAACCCCACCACGGCGATGGGGATAGGCATCCGCCGATATTTCCCCAAGCTCAAGAGCTTTGCCCTCTGCGACGGCCCGCACATGCCGCACTTCAAGGCCACCTACGCCGTGCGGGCGGGCCTCATCGCCAAAAAAGAGGACTTTACGGCGGAAATCGACCGTAAATTCGACATGCGAGTAGCCGGCGTGAACCACTTCACCTGGATGCTCAAGGCCGAGTACGAAGGCCGCGACGTCATGCCCCGCATCGCCGAGTGGCTGCGCAAGCAAGCTGCCACCGAGACCACCGGCGGCGACGTCGGCTCCAAGGCCAAGGACAACGACCGCATCGGCTACGAGCTGTACCGCCTCTTCGGCTGCGTGCCCACCTGCGTGCCGCACACCAAGGAATATGTGCGGTTCTGGCAGGGCCTGGGCCGAACGCCCGAGCCGATCCCGCCGCTATCCATCTGGGAGACCGAGGACCGCCTCAAGCGGCACCGCGAAATGTGGCAGCAGGTGGACGGCTTCCTGGACGGCACGCTTCCCATCGACACGTACATGACCACCTTCAAGCCCGACCACGCCACCGACATCGTCGAGAGCATCGTGGGCAAGCTGGGCAAGACGTTCTACCTCAACACGGCCAACGCGGGGGCGATTGCGAACATGGACGACGGCGATTTTCTGGAGCTGGCGTGCCGCGTCGACGAAAATTCCATCACGACCTTGCCGGTGGGCGAAATGCCCCACGCGCTCCGCGGCTTGGAAACGCAGGCGCTGGACGCCCACAGCCTGGCCGTGGAGGCCGCCGTTTCCTGTCGCCGCGACGTGTTGCTGCGGGCCATGGTCATCGACCCGATGGTCAGCTCCATCGCCGACGCCGGGAAGATTATCGACGAGTTGCTGGAAGCCGAACGCGACGCCCTGCCGGCCAAGTGGTTTGAGAAATAACCAAAATACCGGAGGACCGGAATACCGGAAGACAAGAAACAGAACTACGGCGTGGTGAAGCTCTTGCTTCACCGCGTTTTATTTAGGGAATTGCCATTGGGCCTGCGCCGGCCGCGGCGGGGGTGGCGAAGATCGGACAGCTTCGGCCAAAGCGTGCGGCAAAAGTTTGCTGGACGATTTCCATGATCCTCTCAGCCTGGCTGACGTGAGCCAGGATGATCGCGCAGCCGCCGAAGCCGCCGCCCGTCATCCTCGCCCCGTACACGCCGGGGATGGCCACGGAGGCGTCTACAATCGCGTCCAATTCCTCGCAGGATACTTCATAGTCGTCGCGCAGCGAGGCGTGCGAGGCCGTCATCAACTCGCCGAACCGCTTGTAGTCGCCCTCGCCCAGCACCTCGGCGGCTTCCTGCGTGCGGGCGATCTCGCCCACGACGTGGCGGGCCCGTTTGAACTGCTGGGCGTCCAGTTTTCCCGAAGCCAGGGCCGATTGCACGGCCGGGAGGTCCGCGTCGCGCAAGGCCGCCACGCCGAGGCCCTCGGCCGCTTGGCGGCATTGCTGCTGCCGCAGCGCATAACCGCCGCCGGCGATGGCGTGCCGAACCTGCGTGTCGGCCACCAGAAGCACCGCGTCGGGATCGTCGAACGGTACATGGCGGACTTGCCCGCTGCGGCAATCCAGCAGCATGGCTTGCCCCGCGCGGGCCATGATCGCGATGGACTGATCCATGATGCCGCACGGCGCGCCGGCAAAGTCGTGCTCGGCCTGCTGGCAAATCTGCGCCAGGGCTGTCGGGGCGATCCCGGCGTGCCGGGACTGCCCCGCGGCCTCCAGCAGGGCAGTCCCGGCACGCACCTCGAGCGCGGCCGAACTGCCCAACCCGCCGCCTAGGGGGATGTCGCTGTCGAACAGCACATCCGCACCGACCAGTGCCACGCCGGCGGCGAGCAATCCTGTGGCCACGCCGCGGCCATAGTTGGCCCAGGCGGGCTCGGCCGGCGCGATAGGTTCATCCAGAGAAACGGCCACGATGTCGCCGCCGGCCTGGAGGGAGGCGAGCTGAACGGTGCGGTCGCTCCGCCGGGCGAACAGGGCGACGGTCTGGCGATTGATAGCGATGGGCAGGACGAGCCCGTCGTTGTAGTCGGTGTGCTCGCCGATGAGATTCACCCGCCCCGGCGCGCGAACGGCGCCGTCGGCCGGGCGGCCATAGACGGACTGAAACCGTCGCTTGAGTTCCCGCAGTTCCACGCGGCGGAGGCTATACGCCTCCCCGAAACGTGTCAAGCGCGCCGCGCTGCGGCGGTTAGACCAGGTCGCACGCGTCCGGCGGCATCCAGTGGCCGGGGCGGTCCTTCCACTTGACGTTGCAGCCGAGCGGATTGGTCGCCGCCACGGGCGGCTCTTTGCCCGCCAGCAAAGCGTCCAGCGCGTCGGCCAGCTCGTGGGTCGTCGCCTTGGCGGCGTCTTTGGGATTGTTGTCCATCCGCCCGGTGTAGCGCAGGCGGCGCTGGGCATCGAAGACGTAAAAGTGCGGCGTCCGCAGGGCGCCGTAGGCCAGGGCCACTTCCTGGCTGTCATCGCGCACATACGAAAAGCGAAAGCCCTTGTCCTTGGCCCGCTGCTTCATGTGCTCCAGCGTGTCGGTCGGATGGTTGGCCGTCTCGTTGGCGTTGATGGCGATCATGGCCACGCCTTGGGGAGCGTAGCGGGCGTAGAGGGCGTTCATCCGGTCCTCGCTGCCGATGACCGAGGGACAATGATTGCAGCTGAAGACCACGATCAGCAGGCGCGCGTCGGTGAAACTTGCCAGGCTGTATCGCTTGCCATCCACGCCGGGCAGGTCGAAATCCGGCGCCGGGGCGCCTAATTGCAGTGTGAATGCCATAACGAACCTTCCTCTCTTGTTATGCAAGACGCGGCTATCTTACGTCAGGTGGCATCTTTTGGAAACTCATACCTTGAACGCCGAGGGGCAGAGTTTGTTCACGGGGCAGACGGCGCATTGCGGCTTGCGGGCGGTGCAGACGGCCCGGCCGTGGAAAATCAGCAGGTGCGAGAAGACCGTCCAATCCTTCTGCAGCACCAGGGCCATCAGGTCTTGCTCGATCTTGACCGGGTCGGCGTGCTTGCTGAGGCCCAGCCGCCCGGACAGGCGAATGACGTGCGTGTCCACCACGACGCCGACGTTTTTGCCGAAAGCGTTACCCAGGACGACGTTGGCAGTCTTGCGGGCCACGCCGGGCAGCGTCAGCAGGTCTTCCATCGTGTCGGGCACTTTCCCGCTATAGGCCTGCACGATCCGCTCCGCCGCGGCGCGGATGTTCTTGGCCTTGTTGCGATAAAAACCCGTCGAGCGGACCTGTTGCTCCAATGCCGCCTGCGAGACCTTGGCGAAGTCGGCGGCGGTTTTGGACCGCGAGAATAAATCCTTGGTGACGATGTTCACGCGGTCGTCGGTGCACTGGGCGGACAAGATCGTCGCGATCAGCAGTTGCAGGGGATTGGCGTGGCGGAGGCGAGTCGTCGCGTGGGGATAGGCCTTTCTTAGGATGCGCGTTATCTTCTCCACCCGTTGCTTACGGGCAGCTGTCGATTCCCTGGACATGTTTGGCCTTGCTTTCTGGTTTTATTGGAGCCGTTTTTAGTCTCATGCCGTGTCCCTTAGGGGCGCCGCAGACGCATATTCGCTTACGGTGTTGCGCGTCCGTCATCGGCAGGAACTTGGTTCAGGGCCATAGACAGTCTTTGGACGATCTGTGCCTGTACTGCCGCTGCGTGCGTGTCACCGGACTTCCGGAGTTCTGCGGAATATTGGGCGTGAGCCATGCCGAAGATTTGGACAAGCTTCATCTCATCTTCGTCCCGGATTCGTCGCCCTTTTTCGATCTCGGCGATGACGGGGGGCTGGTACCGGAACGACTTACCCAGGATGGCTGCCGCCTGGGCGAACTCGCCAGCATTTTCGGCCTGCTGAGCTTGGGGGAGATAGTACGTGAGGTAGGGAATGGCGTAGTCGGCTGGACGGATAAGCCATTGCCCCTCAGACAATGGGCGGGAGGTCCATACGGCTAACAACACCGTCGCTACGATGGCGGCGCCCGCCGGTGCCCTACGGCCCTGGTAGACCCACGCCACGGTCCGCACCACCGTCAGGGCGGCGAATGGAATCATCGCGATCATCATCGGTACGCGGAAACGTGAGGCGGGATAGAAAATCAGCATTATCGCTAGCGAGCTGAGCACTAACATGTACAGCGGCCAGAGGCGTCGTATCTTCGAGGCGGCTAGGACAAGCCCCACGAGCGACAGCGGGCTGATCACGAAGAATGTCATCGGCATGTTTAAGATACTCGCGTGCATGCGGTAGTAGTAGAAATTGCTGTTGTCGGGAATCTCGTGCCAATGCCATGAGGCGGCGAACTTGCCCCAGAAGATGCTCAGATAATTGCCGATGCTCGGGTGCATCTTGAGCGTCTCGATGACGGCCGGCAGGAATTTACCATTGGTGCGGTCCATGATGTCGGCCACATACTCGTTACTGACGGCAAAGCTTCCATCGGACGGATAGTCCGGGGTGTTGGTACAAACGTAGGTGATTGCACCGACGCTGGAGGGACCTATAGGCGGAAGGCCCAAAAGCACATTCCGGACTATCATTGGGGAAACCCCTGCCGCCACTCCGACTAAGAAGACGCCCGCCGATCCCAGTAGACCCTTCAGCGATCGGCGACGCAAGACTGCCAGTACCCCCAGCACCGGTAGAATCATCAGGGCGAAAATGGCCTTAAGCAGAAGCGATGCACCGAAGGCTAGGCCCGTTGCCAGCCACCACTTCCAAGTATTGCGCTCCAACGACTGGTCCATCAGATACACCAGTGCCAGCCCGGCGACCGTGATCAGCGACTCACGGAGCAACAGCATCTCGTAGTAGAGAATCGGGCTGGCCAGCACAGCCATCAGACCCGCCAGGGCCGCCACGACGTCCCCAAAGTATCGCCGAGTGATGACGTACACCAGGATGTTGCCCATCACGCCGACCAGTAGTTGCCAAACAAAGACCCATCGCACGTCCGGTCCGAAGGTCTTGTACGTGAGGGCAATCAGGTACGGGTAAAGCGGTTCCTGGTGAAAAGTTTTCTGACCATACCATCGATTCCAGATTGCCTTGGCAGCCTCGTCGGGGGACGGCGGGGTAGTTGTGCCGTTGGACAGGGCTGCTAAGGCTTCGGGGTGCTTCCTATAGTAGACCTGCGCTATGTCCCTCTGCCACTTGTACACGGGATGGAGGGACTGGTTCGTCAGCCAATCGCCGTTGGCAATGTCGCGGGCCCAATCGTCAAAGTAGTTCATATCCGTCTGGTCCCAGCGATCCTGGTAACGCAGCGGGCTGGCATTGATTTGGACAAAGTAGACCACGCGGACGGCCACGGACGCGATGATAATAACGGCCAGGACCAGGCGCCGCCGGCGCGACAGCCAGGTTTGAAGCCGATTACCATGAGCTGGAATATCGCCAACCAGCGATGCCACGACCGATGCGGATCGGGTGCCAGTCGCCCTGGTGTCATCCATCACTTGAGATGGTGGCTTGTGAACCGAGATCGGTCTTTTGCTCTTTTTCTCCATGGAGAGGCAAAAACCGGCCAGACGGCGCAGAGTCGTGGCCGGTGTGTTTCCATCAGTCCTGCCCGGACTGGGCGGATGTAGGCGAAGACGACCTGAAGTATCGGTGGATCTGTTCGGCCGCCCGGCGGCCGGAGGCGATGGCCGTGACGACGTAGGCCGGGCCGGTAGCCACGTCGCCGGCGATGAAGACGTCCGGCGCGCTGGTGGCGCCGTCGCGGGCCACAATGCAGCCTCGGCCGTCCACGGCTAGGCCGAGCTGGCCCGCCAGGCCGCTATCCACCACCGGATCGAAGCCCATGGCCAGCAGCGCCATGTCCACCTTCACGCGGAAGTCGCTGCCGGGCAGCTCGCGCATGACCGGCCCCCGCTCGCTGTGCAGCCAGCGGACCTTGGCGCCGCGGATTTCGCGGATGCGGTCGCCATCGCCGCTGAACTGCTTGGTGACGACGCACCATTGCCGCTCGACCGGGCCGGGGAACAACACGTGCGCACCGCGGCCGACGGGCGGCGACGGCGGCAGGATTTCGAACTGGTGCACCATCCGCGCGCCCTGCATCAGCGCCGCCTCGACGCAATCCTGGCCCGTCAGTCCCGCGCCGATGACGGCGACGACCTTGCCCTTGGCCGAGATCGCGCCGTTTTCCGCGACGTAGCGGCCTGGAGGCGGCTGATTGGCCTGGCGGAGGAAGTCCATCGCGAAGTGCACGCCTTGCTGGCGGCGGCCGGGGACGTCCAGGTCGCGGGCGCGGCTGGCGCCGACGGCCAGGCAGACGGCGTCGAACTCCTCCCGCAGGCGCTGGGCCGGCAGGTCGCGGCCCACCTCCACGCCGCTGCGGAACGTGACACCCTCGGCGGCCAATTGCTCCAGGCGGCGGTCGATGAGGTCCTTGTCCAGCCGAAACGCCGGAATGCCGTACCGCAGCAGCCCGCCGATGGCGTCATCCTTCTCGAAGACCGTCACGTCATAGCCGTCCCGCGCCAACTGCTGGGCGGCGGCCAGCCCGGCCGGACCGGAGCCGACGACGGCCACCTTCCGGCCTTTTCGTCGCGACTGCGAGGAGGGCCGCGGAACGATCCACCCCGCCGCGAACGCCCGATCGACGATCTGCCGCTCCAGGTCGGCCACCTGCACGGGGAAGCCCGCCGCGCTCTGCTTGCAGACCGCCTCGCAGGGCGCCGGGCAGATGCGCGAAGTGAACTCGGGGAAATTGTTGGTCGCGTGCAGCTCTTGATTGGCCTGCTCCCACAGTCCCTGGCAGGCCAGATCCACCCAGACCGGGACGCGGTTGCCCAGCGGGCAACCTTCCTCCTGGCAGCGGGGGTTGAGGCACTGCATGCACTGCGGATTGGACAGGCCCGCCACGGCCTGGCGGTACTCGTCGTCGTTTTCGTAGGCGAAGTCCGCGATGATTTTTTCGTAACGCCGCAGGAAATTATGCTGCCGCCGCCAGCCGGGAGTCATTTTCCGCAGGAACCGCAGAGATCGCACGGCCGTCATCACCCAGCTCGGCACGGCCAGCGTCAGCGGAATCGTCCGCCCGGCCAGGCGAAGCTCGCCGTGCACCAGGTGGCGATAGACGATGCGGTCGCCGTTGGCGGGGTTGACGTTGTACTTCTCGCGGTCGCGGGCGCGCTTCTCGGCGCTGGTGGCCAGCTCGGCGGCGAAGAAGGCGTCCTTGATGAGCATGGCCGAAGCGAGATTGTGGATGACCGCGGCCGTGGCGGCGTAGCCGTGCTTGGCCTGGTCCGCCTCGTAGATGCGGGCCACGGCGTCGGCGTAGCGGCGGGCGTACTCCAGGCCGCCCCATCGCAGGCAGTCGTACAGGCGGACGACCGCGGCCGACTTGAGGGTCTCGTCCAGCCCGCTGACCTTGCCCACCAGTCCGGCGGCCATCTCGCGCAGGGCATCCGCCATCTCCTGGCCGCGGCGGAACCGGCGGATGGTCCAGCGGCACTTGTCCTCCAGGATGTCGCGCCAGTTGCCGCGGGGCGGCGGGCCGACGAACAGGTCCTGCTGGACGACCAGCTTGCGGCCCATGTTGAAGGCGTAGAGGTTCTTGCGGAAGTCGGTGTGGATGGTGTCCTTGATCGCCCAGGCCATCGAGTGCATCGAGACGGGGATCAGCCCCTTCTGGAAGGCGAAGCCCAACATCATCATGTTGGCGTAGAGCTTGCTGCCCAGGTACTTCTCGCAGAAGCGGGAGATGTTTCGGGCTAGGTAGTCGTCGCTTCGCGTGTTGCGGTGGATGATCTGCTCCAGGGCGGCCGGGTCGAAGTCGTCCCAGCCCATCAGGCCGCGGATGGTGGCGATCTTGTCGGTGTTGATGACCGCGGCCGTGCGGTCCTTAGAGGCGATGCGCATCCGCCCCTTGGGGTCCAGCGCGCGGGCGGCTTCCAGGACGTCGATGCCGATCAGCAGGTCCGCCTTGCCGTAGGGGATGACGGCTGAGACGGGGTGGCCGGCGATGTTGTAGACGATCTGGCTGACCACGCCGCCGTTGCGGATGGCCAGGCCCTTCTTGTCCAGGAACTGGAGGGAGTAGCCCTCCTTGTGCCCGGCGCGGACCAGGATCTGCGTCGCCAGGCCGATGCCCATGCCGCCGAAGCCCGCCAGGCAGCACCGCCACAGCTCGCCGGGGGGGCGCTTCTGCGGTTCGGGGATGTCTTCCAGTCCCAGCTCCGGCAGGCGGGATCGCGGCGGCCTCTTGCGCTTGATCAGGACGCGCTCGAAGGCCGAGCAGGCGCCCACGCGCTCGCAGGCGCCGTCGTTGACGCACCAGGTCAGGTCGGTGTCTATCTTGGGGCCGTAGTCGGTGGGGGTGTGCTTCAGGCCCGGGCAGCCGGTCAGCTCGACGCAGGCCAGGCAGAAGCGGCAGAGCTCCTGGTTGACGTTCATGTGGTCCCAGACGGGCAGGAAGCCCTTGACCCGGGCGATCTGGCGCTCGTGGCGGCGTTTGCGGCGCATGCGGGTGATGCCGCATTCCTTCTCGGCGATGACGACCTTCACACCGTCGGCCAGGAACGTCCGCTCCAGCAGGCGGCGGTATTCGCGCCGCTTCTCGGGATTGACGCGGACGACCGTCAGGCTGCTGTCGCCGGCCATGCCGCGGACGACTTCCTCGATGTCCTGCGCCGGCGTGGGGTCGCCCAGGATGTCGTAGTCCACGCCGCTGGTGGGCTGGTGGCCGGTCATGGCCGTGGTGCTGTTGTCCAGGATGACGAAGGTGATGTCCTGGCCGAGCTTGACCGCCTGGCTGACGGCCGTCAGGCCGGAGTGGAAGAACGTGCCGTCGCCCATGAAGACGATTTCTTTGTTCACGGTGAAGGCGTCGGTGCCGACGCCGGTGCCGCCGCCCACGCCCATGCCGGAGTAGTCGTGCATCAGCGGCTCGTCGGGAGGGTACATGAGCATCACGTAGCAGCCGGCGTCGCCGTGGAACAGCAAATCGACCGGCTCGCGGCGATAGTGGCGGCGCATGTAGTCGGCGTCCATGAACTGCTTTTTGATCTCTAGGCACAGGCCGGCCGTGTCGCGATGCGGGCATCCGGGGCAGAACGTCGGGCTGCGGACGGGCAGCGCCCCGACGTCCGCCTCGTAGGTCGAGTCGATCGTGCCGATCTCGCGGTCCAGGGCCTCGGTGCCCGCCGGGGCGGCCGGCGTGGCCGCCGAACCCGTCACGCTCTTGACCAGCGGCGCCAGCCGCGAAATCAGGATGGACGGATGCAGCCCGCGGCTGTCGGGCAGGCCTTCCAAGCCGTTGGGGAATTGCTTGCCCCAGACCTCCACCTGTCCGCTGGCTAACCCCGCCTGGCGGTCCTTCAGGACGATCTGAGAGACTTGCTCCTCGACGAAGCCGCGCCGCTCCTCGACGACCACGATCCGCTGGCACTGGGCGGCCAATTCGCGGACCATCGCGCCGTCCACCGGATAGCTCATGCCCAGCCGCAGGATGGGGAACTCGCCCAGCAGCCCCAGCTCAAACAGGGCATGCAGGAGGTAGCCGTGCGCCATGCCGCTGGTGACGAACCCCAGGGCCTTGCGCTGCGAGGCGGGGTACAGAATGGTGTTCAGCCCCAGGTCCCGGGCGGCCGCGACGGCCCGCTCCAGCCGCCGGGCGTAGGTGGCCTCCTGGTACCAACTGTTGGGCGGCAGCAGGACGTGCCGCTTGAGATCGATGGCGGCGGTGTCCAACTCGATTTTCTGGCGGGCGTTGAACGCCGGGTACTGGTTGGGCCGGCATTGCACCGTGCCGCCGCCGTCGCACAGGTTGGTCGGCAGGATGAAGCCAGCGAACAGTTCGGATCGCCGCGAGAGCTTGAAGGACAGGTCCACGAAGTCCTTGACCTCTTGGGCGTCGGCGGGCTCGACGACGGGGATGAACAGGTGGCGGGAAATGTAGCGGCTGTCGGCCGGGCATTGGGTGGAGTCCGACCAGGGGTCGTCGCCGTACACGACGATGGCGCCGCCTTCGGGATGCGCGCCGGCCAGGTTGCCCAGCGCCAGGGCGTCGGCGGCCACGTGCACGCCGACGGACTTCATGGCGATGATGGCCCGGCAGCCGATGAGCTGCGAGCCGTTGAGCATGGCCGCCGCCAGAGCCTCGTTGCTGTTCATGACCGCGCGAATGCCTCGCTCGTGCAGCAGGTCTTTCACCAGCGCCATGGCGTCGAAAAAGCTCGCCACCGGGCTGCCCGGATAGCCGCCCAACAGATGCACGCCTCCGGTGGCCTCCAGGGCGCCTTTCAGTAACAGCTCGCTGCCGGTGAAAATCTCCGGACCTTCCGCGGTCAGAAATCGGGGGTCAACCTTCATGACAGGCATTCTAGAAGATTTTGGCCCGCTGGCTCAAAGATTTTTGAGGGTTCGCCGAGGCGTCCCGGCGGGCGGTTTACAGGGTGTGGGGGCCCTGGCCCCACTGGAGCTTGCGGGTGAGGGTGTCGAAGAAGGGCCTTCCGGGGTGCGGCACGATGCGGACGCCCACAGCGGCCTTGCGGATTTCCGTCACATCGCCCTCGCACAGGCCGGTGCTGATCTGGCCGTCCACGATGACGGCCGAGCCGGCGTTGACCCGCAGGGCCTTGACGCGGATGACCTGGCCGCTGCCGACCACCAGCGGCCGCATCGACAGGCTGTGGGGCGCCAGCGGCGCGATGGCGATGGCGTCTAGCGTGGGTTCCATGATCGGCCCGCCGGCGGACATGTTGTAGGCCGTCGAACCGGTGGGCGTGGAGACAATCAGGCCGTCGCCGGGATAGTGGGCGATCTCCTCCCGGCCGCGGGTGACCAGCAGCTCGATCACGCGGAACGGCGGGCCGGCGGCGAAGACCACGTCGTTAACCACCGGCGAACGGAAGGCGTGCTTGCGGCAATTGCCTATCTTGACCTCCAGCATCATGCGGTCGGTGGGCGTAATCTCGCCGGCCAGCACCTCGGCCAGGTGCTTCTGCATGTGCTCCACGTCGAACTCGGCGAGGAATCCCAGCTTGCCCATGTTCACGCCCACCAGCGGCACGTTCGTGCCGGCCAGCATCCGGGCCGCCGCCAGCAGCGTGCCGTCGCCGCCGAAGACGATGCACAGGTCCGCTTGCTTGCTGAGCCGCGGTGGCACGGCTTGGTGGACCGGTAAGGTGGCGAGGATCTCCACCCGCTCTTGCAGCCAGGGGCCAAGCGACCGCACCTGCTTCGTCACGGCCGGGCGGGCGGTGTTGGTGATGACGAGGACCTTTTTGCGTGTGCGTGTGCGTGTGCGGGCCATGGAAGTGTATCCTATCGCGCCGTTGTGCTGCTGAATAGCCCCCCGGCCAGCCGGTTCCGTGAGTCGATTCGACGTGCTCAATCGCCCAAATACAGGTTTTGCCCGCCGACGATGGTGGGCTTTTTGACTTCGAGCTTGGCCTTGAGCTCCTCGGCGGTTTCGGCGAACAGGGGGGAGATTTCGATGGCCGCGGCGATCTGCCCGTCGGCGTCGCGGGGCACGGCCACGCCGGCCTGTTCCAGCCAGGTGGCCGCGCGGCGAACCTGGGCATGCAGGCTGCTGGCCAGGCTGTCTTCGCCCGAGGCGTTTTTGATGGGGCTGAACTCCTCGCGCCGGTCGATCTCAAGGATCACGGTCTGCTTGGCCAGCGGCAGGGCGTCGAAGACGAACATCTCCAACTTGACGGCGTTGGGCTTGTCGGGTTTGACGAGCTGACCGTGGTCGTCGATGTATGGTACGGTTTTTTCGGCCCGATGGAACGGCAGGGGGGGCAAGCCGGTGGCGGTGAGGCGCTCGACGAACGGCCGCGACAGAACGTGAATGGCGATGCTGCCGGCGGCGAATTTTAGTCTCCCGTCCTCCGTGGTGGCCGCCGCCAGCTCCTCCGGCAAGTCGGAGTATTCGATCACGGTGACCTTGCCGTCCAGGACGCAGAAGTTGCCGACGCGCTCCATGGGGTCGCGCTTGGGCAGGGCCTTGGCGCTCATCTCGGCGCCGCGCAGGGCGTGCAGGCCCAGGAACAGCGGGTCGATGCATCGCGACAGGGGGTTGTCCACCTGGAAGTAGCTGATCAACTCGATGCCTCGCCGCGCCATATCGTCCAGGGCGCCGCAGCGGCGCAGGGCCGTCAGGCAGCCGCCGTGCCCGTCGGGGCTGAGGGCCAGGGATCCTTTTTCGGTCAGCAGCAGTCGGCCGTCGAAGCCGAAGGCCGGCATCGTGCCCTGGACGAAGAAGAACACGTCGTCTGGCGAAAGCCCGAAGTGGCGGTTCTGCCGGAAGAACGCACGGGTGGCCACGTCGTTGGCCTGGCTGGTCATGACGTACCATGGAATGGCCACGCGATAGCGTTGCGAGGCGGCCAGGATCTGCTCGGCGAACAGACGGAACAGCGGCTTGTGCGCCACGGGCGTGGCTTCCAGGCAGCCTTTGGGGCCTTCGAGTCCCAGGCGGGTGCCCTGTCCTCCGGCCACCATCAAGGCCGCGACCTTGCCGGCCGCCAGAAGCTCCCGGCCTTTAGCCCGGGCGGCTTTGTGCTCGGCCTGCTCGGCAGGAGTGGTCGGCTTGGTGGGGACGACGAGCGGAGGCCGAATTCGGCCCTTGAGCTCCAAGGCAGGTCCCCGCTGGGCGTAGCGGGCGATCAGGGCGTCCATCTGGTCGAAGTCGAGCGCCGCCAATTGCTCCAGCAGCACGGTCCGCTGGCGATCGCTGAGCTCATCGTAGAAACGCAGCAGGTGCGACTGCCCGTGCTTTTCGAGAGTTTTGCGGATGCCGGTGATTTCGGTCATGGTCGCGGATCTCCAGCGATGCATCGACCTTGTCCCGGCGCGCCGGGGCAGGGAGTCGCCCGAACAAAGCCGGAAGCCTAGTGAATGCCGGCGGCGGTGTCAATGTTTTGGCGAAATCAAAAGGACCGCCTCTCCGCTGCTTAAACAATCGCAGTTTTTTCCGTCTGGAGGTTGACAGTCCGTCCTGACAAATCGTAAAATACAAGCGTCGAGAGGATGGTAGCCGGAAGACTGTCGGCAGGACATGCACTGATAAATACCCTCCCCTGAGGTTTCCCGCCTACCCCCCCTTGAAGCCCTTGGCCGGGCGGAGTGTTTTTGCCCAGCCGGGGCGATCGCCGGTACTTTGGCGTGTGGCGTTTGTTGCCTGTGCGGCCGGAAAATAGGGTGTTCAACCCGGCGGCCTGACGCCGATAACTATAAGAGTACTGACCTGCCTGCGTAGGCAGGTAACCGGGCGAACAGCGCCCGGCGGTTCAGAAAAACCACGGTTCGGCCTGTGGGGGCCGAACCAGGTCAAGGTCGTAGCTGCCCCGCAGCAGACTGTGAAAGGGTTTCATTAATACTTTTCTACCTAATGTCTGGGCAGCGCCTTGACGAAAGGACAAGGTGGGGGGAAGGAGCGTATTATGCTAAAGAAGAAGAAATGCTTCACGTTGGTGGAGTTGCTGGTGGTGGTCGCCATCATCGCCTTGCTGGTGTCGATCCTGCTACCCAGCCTCCAGAAGGCCCGTGAACTGGCCAAGCGGACGGCGTGCCTGACCAACTTGGCCGGCCTGGGCAAGTCGCTGGCGTTGTACCTGACCAGCTACAATGATAAGTACCCGTTCATGACGTCCGCCGGGTTCTATACGTCGACAGGGACGGCTAAAACCCAGGCGCCTGACGCCAACCATGCGACGACGGCACGGTCCATTACGGCCCTGATGTTCTTGCTGGTCCGCGAAGGCAACGATCCGGGGATCTTTGTCTGCCCCAGCGATACGGTCGATAAGGATCCCTCCTACAAGGACCCCAGCACCGGCGATTACTATTGGGACTTCTCGGACGATTCAAACGTCAGCTATTCCATGGAGTGCGTCAAGACCGGCACCCCCTTCACCGTGACCAGGCAGTTCTTTATGGCTGACAAGACGCCCGCCTATGACTCCAATACCGCAATGGTCATGTGGCAGGACAGCATGCCTACGGCGTCTATGAGGGCGGATATGCCGTCCAACCACCAGTATGAGGTGTTCAATTCGGTGAGGGGCGACGGATCGGCCGCCACCAACCGGCGTGCCGATATCGGCGACCTGGCTGCCGTGCCTGGAGGATCGATGTACACACAGGACAACGTCTACTCTAACTATGGTTCCAGTAGTAGCGCCGGCCAATGTCGTACATCCACCAACACCGCATTTCCGGATGATGGCGCCGATAATTGGCAGGATAAGAACGACGCCTTCTTGGTCGGTCCAATAAAGTAAGAGACGAGTCGATTGGAACGAGGCGGCGTGCAAGCCCCGCCGCGTGAAAAACCGACAGGACTGAAAAAAGCCTTGGCCCGGGTATCCGACCCGGGCCAAGGTTTTTTTGGTTGACTCGTTTACTCAGCGATGAAATCTAACGTGATTTTCGGCGGATCAGTGTTCACCCTCCGAAGCGGCGTCTGCCGCAAAGGAGGGCCAGGCCGCCCCGTTTCGGCAGGCTCACGGCAAGTGCGGCCAGCAGCGTCAGCGTGGCCGGTTCGGGGATCGGCTCCTCGGGCGGCGCCGCGCCGGGCGCCAGGCCGGTGGAGCCCCAGTGGCGGGCGACCGAGCCGAAGTCCGTGCTGTCCACGGTGCCGTCGCCGTTGAAGTCGCCGTCGGTCCAGATCTTGCCGCTCTGCATCCAGTTCCTGGCTATGGCGCCAAAGTCGCCGCTGTCGACTTTGTTGTCGCAGGTGGCGTCGCCGGCCATGGCGCCCTGGAAGACCGCCACGTAGTCGTAGGCGCCGTCGTTGGCCTCGACCTCGCCATGGAACGCCGGCCAGAATTTCAGGTTGGGGTCCGTGGCGTTGGGATCGCGAATCAGCAGGCCCATGACGTTGATGTTGGCATCGGAATTGGCCAGGTTGGTGGTGATGGCTGAGAAGGTGCCGCTGATCGAGCCATAGCCGGCCAGGACGTGGAATGTATCGCCCTGGTTCGGCCGATAGGCGCCCGTCTGAAGGTCCAAAAGCTGCAAGTCGTAATCGCCTGGGCCTATTTCCACGGTGCTGTCGGAACCGCCGGTGCCGTGGATGCATCCTGTCCCCGTGCTGCTCACATCGACCCGTATGGCGGCCGGCGAATCATTATTATAAACATAGAGCCAAATCTGCCCTGCCGTGACCAGGGCATCTTTCCCCACGTGGATGCTGCCGCGGGTGACCTCCACTCTGCCCGCTGTAGCGGTACCCCCTGTGCACTCCAAGATCCCTCTACCGCCCGACTCATCCGCCTGCCCGACATTTATGGTGCCGCTGACATTCAATATCCCCCCGCTGAGGTTGTATGTTCCCCGCCCATATTCGTAATATCCTATCTGAAGCTGCGGCGTTGTATTCGTTCCGCCGGACTGATTGAATGTCCCTTTCCCTAGCGTGTAATCACTTGTGCCTACAAACTCCACCGTAGACATCCCGAACGATCCGCTGCTGAGGTTGCAGGCCCCTTGGCCTAAAGACAGACTTTCGCCAGTGGTTGCTCCAGAGGTTTGGTTGAAGATCGCACCATTGCCGTTTATGTCTAAGCTGTTCATGCTCAGTGGACTGGTGCTGAGGTTGTATGTCCCCTTGGACTGTAAAGAGAGTGATCCGGTGACCGCGTTCGTTCCGCCGGTCTGATTGAAGGTTCCCCCGGAGACATTGCCGCCCACAATCTCATCATAAGTGGATGTCAGCGACCCAGCACTGAGGTTGTACGTGCAACTACCTCCTCCGCCAATCGACACTCCGCCTGTTACCGCCGTCCCTCCGGACTGGTTGAAAGTCCCCCCTCCCTCGTCCCCTACCTGTATATGACCCACGACCGACCCGCCGCTGAGGTTATACACCCCGGTTCCGCCAAGACCTGCTCCCAGAAGGATGCCCCCCGTTTGTGTCCCGCCCGTCTGTGTGATAATTCCCGTTCCTGCATCTGTCCGCAGGAGCGTCTGAAGCAAGCCGTCGCTGAGCGTGTAAGTCCCATAGGAACCGGCATCCCATCCTAGCTCCACTATCCCCTCCGTATTCGTCCCGCCCGATTGATTGAAGACTCCCGTTCCGTCATACCCCACATACATCCACCCTCCTCCCACGGTTCCACTCGCGCTAAGGAGGTATGTTCCGCTGGCCCCGGCGTCGTTCCCCAGATAGAAGGCATCTGATCCATTCCTTCCACCGGTTTGGATGAGAGTTCCAGAGCCGCTGTACCCTATGTGCTCAGCACGTAATTCACCTGTTTGCAGCAAACCGCCGTTGAGAACGTATGTGCCGCTGGACGCGGAGGTAACCGACGCCAGGTTTAGGTCGTCTATTATGTCGAGCGTTCCGCCGGATTGAACCACGGATCCGTTGCCACCGTCATCCCCGACAAGAAGGAATGACAGGCCGAAATTGTCCCCGTCAACAAGGGTCGCCGTGCCCTCGTTGTCGATGTGAGCTGTATCACCATATCCAGGCACGCCCCAATAGGAACGAAGCGTACCGCCCTCCATCCACGAACTAGAATCCCAATAGCTGGGATTATCCCACAGCCCGGTCCCCTCGTGTATCCAGAATCTGTTCCACCCCCAGGCCGGTGCTGCCAGAGTCCCCATCAAAACCACTGCAATCGCAGCGCATGCAAAACCATGGAGTTTGCCACGGCTCATGAGTGGCTCCTTTCCTTCTGTCGATGGCTCCGGACTTCGGCGTGCCCGAATCCGCCGAAATCCCATTTCCCACGACCCTCGGAGAGTTTTTTTTCAAAAAACTAAAAAACTGAAAAACCAAAAAGCAAAAAAGTAGGATCGAACGAGTGTTTGTGACTCCCCAATTTAGCCGTCGCTTAATGCTAAGCGATTGGCTCCTGTCTCTTATCTCTTGTCTTAAAACCCTCCGGGGGGCCCGTTGAATACGTAGGATACCGCGCCGTGGCTTGGTGTCAACGAAATTGCGACAACGTAACTGGCCTGGAGGGCACTGAGAATTCCTGACAAAATGAATCACGAAGGTCACAAAAAGAACGGTCACGTTTTGTGACGTGAAGAGAATTTGCCGGCTTTCTCCTCCGCGATCTGGGTGTCCTTTTGTGAGCCCGCCTGACGGGAGGGGGGCTTTGTGGTTTATTGGGTCTTTTTGTGGGAGGCTCTCAGTCTTTCTTGTTCGCGTTCGCGGATGTATCTATGATAGCCCTAGAGATCCCGATGAGTTCTTTCCCGTCCCGACAGAATCGAGAGGCCGCGTTTTCCAGCCGGATTCTTGGCGCCGTTCTGGCGTTGTTCTTTTTTTCCGGGGCCTGCGGGCTGGTTTACGAGATCATCTGGACTCGCCTGCTGCGGCTGGTGATGGGCAACACGATTTTTTCCATCACCACCGTGCTGTGCGCCTTCATGGGCGGCTTGGCGGCCGGCAGCTACCTGGGCGGCCGATTCATCGAGCGCCGCCGCGATCCGCTGCGCATTTACGCGTTGCTTGAGGCAGCCGTCGGCCTTTACTGCCTGGCCCTGCCGATGATCATCAACGTCGCCGAGCCGCTGTACCGCCTGATCTATCGGGACTACGCCAGTTCCTACTATCTTTTCGGCCTGCTGCGATTCGCCTTTTGCGGAATGCTCCTTCTGGTGCCGGCGACGTTCATGGGCGCGACGCTTCCGGTGCTCAGCACGTTTGTGACCGCGTCGCTGGACCGGATCGGCCGGTCGGTCGGCCGGTTGTATGCCATCAACACGTTCGGGGCGGTCCTGGGAGCGGCCGCCGCGGGATTCGTCCTGATCCCCGCCCTGGGGGTCCGGCATACGATCGCCTTGGCCTGCCTGGTGAACCTCCTGGTGGCCACGGCGGCCTATCTGCTGCATCGGCGCACTCCGTGGCCTGGGGCGGCGGAACCCGCCGCAGGACCGAATCGCGAGCGGTCTTCAAGCGGTGCTGATTCGGTGATGGTGAAAAAACCCCTCATCGCCTGGGTGCTGCTGGCGGGGTACGGATTGTCCGGCCTGGCGGCGTTGACCTACGAAGTGGCCTGGACGCGGGTGCTGTCGCTGACCATCGGGTCGTCGGTCTACGCCTTCAGCCTGATGCTGACGGCCTTTATCCTGGGCCTGGCGGTCGGGTCGATGGCCTTGTCGCGGTTTGTCGATCGGTGGCGGAATACGATGGCGGCCCTAGCCGTCACGGAACTGCTCATCGGGATATCCGCCCTGGCCGTGGTGCCGGTCTTTGGATGGCTGCCCATGCACTTCGGGCGGGTGATCGCGGAGCTTTCGGAATCCTTCTGGAAGTTGCAACTGCTGGAGTTCGGCGTGGTGTTTGCCGTCATGCTGGTTCCCACGGTCCTGATGGGCCTGGCATTTCCGCTGGCGACGCGGGCCTACGTCTCCGCGACCAGCGGCATCAGCCGCTCGGTCGGGAGCCTTTACGCCGCGAACACGGTGGGGTCCATCCTGGGTTCTTTTCTGGGGGGATTCGTCCTGATTCCGCTGCTGGGGCTTCAAAGAACGATCCTGGTGGCGGTGGGGATCAATATCGTCGTCGGCTGCGCGATCCTGCTGTGGAGCCCTTTAGTATCCAGGGGTCGGCGCGTCGCGGCGGCAGCCGTTTCCGCGGCGATGGCCGTCGCATTGGCCTGGACCCTTCCCCCCTGGGATCCGGCGACCTTGACGTTCGGTTTGTACGTCCTCAGCCGAGAGGTCAAGGGCCACAGGACGATGCAGGAGATTCAGGAAGAGTCCAGAAACTATCGAGTGCTGTTTCACAAGGAAGGGATATTCGACACGATTACGGTGAGGCAGGAGGGCAAGGTCCGGACGCTGATGGTCAACGGCAAGCCCGATGCCTCCACGGGCGATGACATGACCACGCAGCAGTTGCTGGGGCACGTGCCCATGTTCCTGCACCGCGACCCCAAGAACGTGCTGGTGATCGGCCTGGCCAGCGGCGTGACGCTGGGGGCCTGTTCGATGTATCCCGTCCAGCAGATGGACTGTGCCGAAATCTCCCCCGACATGCCCCCCGCCACGCATTTCTTCGACGACGTCAACCACCGCGTCTTGGAGGATCCTCGCCTGCGGCTTATCATTGCTGACGGGCGGAACCACCTGGCGCTGACCGACCGCACGTACGACGTGATCATTTCCGAGCCGTCCAATCCCTGGATCGCGGGGATTGCCGACTTGTTCACGGTGGAGTTTTTCCGCCTGTGCCGCCAGCGTCTCAACGACGACGGCCTGGCCTGCATTTGGGTCCAGGGGTACGGCATCGACTGGCGGGCCTTTCGGAGCATCCTGTCGGCGTTCGCGGAGGCCTTCCCTTACGTGACGGTGTGGGAAGCTATCCTGCCGGGGGACTACCTTTTGGTGGGCTCCCAGCGCCCCATCGTGGCGGATAGCCAGGCCATCGGGCGCCGGCTTGAGGATCCGCGCTTCCGGGCCGACCTGAGCCCGATCGGGATTGCCTCGCCGGCGGAATTTCTGTCCCGCTTCGTGCTGAACGAAAAGGCCTTGCCGCGCCTCCGCGACGACGTCCCCGTTCATACGGACGATAACGGCATCGTGGAGTACACGACCCCGCGCACGATGTTCAGCGAGCACAGTCCCATCCGAATCGCCGTGGAACTGAACCGTCTGCGAGGGGTGGGCCTGGAGGATCTGGTCGCTCGCACGGGGAGTCCGGATCAGAGGCAGGAGATGATGGCTCAGTTGGATCGCCTGATGCGGACCCGCATGCATCTGGTCAACGCCCTCGTCGCCGCCGAGGCGAAACATCAGCATGAATCGTTGATGGAATACAGGGCGGTGGCGGAGCTGGATCCCAATCAGCCCATGCTGAATACCGTCCTGAGCGGGATGCTGTGGCAGGCTCGCCAAGACGTCTCGCAACGTCGTACCAAGGCAGCCGTCGGCATGTTCCAGGGAATCCTGGAAATCATGCCCAACCATCCTGAGGCCAATTACCAGTTGGGGTTGTTGCTGTACTCCCAAGGGCAGATTCGCCAGGCGATCGAGTATTGCACGCGCGCGGTGGAGGCCAAGCCCGACTGGGTGGATGCGATGAACAGTCTGGCCTGGATGCTGGCCACGTCGCCGGACCCCGCCCTCCGTAATGGGGCCAAGGCCTTGAGCCTGGCCGAGCGGGTCAATCAGTTGGTCTCCAATAATGCCGAGATTCTGGACACGCTGGCCGCCGCCTTGGCGGAAACGGGGCAATTTGACCGGGCCGTCTCCACGGCCCGCCAAGCCGAAGCTTTGGCGCGATCTTCAGGCCAGGGGGGCTTGGTCGCGCAACTCGAGGCCAGGATCGCCGTCTATCAGGCCAAGAAACCCTACCACGAAAAGTAAGGTCCAAGCGGGGTAAGCCCACCTCAGGGGGACCGGAGCAAGACTTCCCTTCCCTGGGAAAAGCCGGTTGATTTGGGTATGATTTAGGGCGAGGCCGCAAGGTTGGAACTGAGCATTACATTGGAAGATCCCCATAAACGGGGCCTGCTGTTCGGTCCGGCGGATCGTCACCTGAAGATGATCCGCCAGGCACTGGACGTGCAGGTTTTTGCGCGCGAGGACCAGGTCAAGATCACCGGCGCGGCCAAGAACGTTGCCAAGGCCGCGGCGGTCCTGGAGCATCTCCAGCAGGCCATCCGCCAAAGCCGAGTCATCAGCGACGCCGTCGTGACCCAGGCCCTGGCGGCCACAGCCGGCGAGGCCGAACTGGGCGGCGGCGAGACCCTGGATGTTTACGCGGCCTCCCAGCCCATTGTCCCTAAAACGGCGGGGCAGCACCGCTACGTCGAGGCCATGAAGTCCCAGGACCTTGTGTTCTGCACCGGTCCGGCCGGAACGGGCAAGACGTACCTGGCCGTGGCCATGGCGGTGCACCTGCTGAAGCACCAGCGGGCCCGCAGGCTCATCCTGGTCCGCCCGGCGGTGGAGGCCGGCGAAAAGCTGGGGTTCCTGCCCGGCGACATGCAGGCCAAGGTGAACCCGTACCTGCGGCCCCTGTTTGACGCCCTGCACGACATGATGGACTACGACCAGATCCGCCGCTTCCTGGTCAACGACCTCATCGAAGTTATCCCCCTGGCCTTCATGCGGGGCCGGACGCTCAACGATTCGGTGATCATCTTGGACGAGGCCCAGAACACCACCATCTCGCAGATGCTGATGTTCCTGACGCGCATGGGCCACGGCTCCAAGATGATCGTGACCGGCGACGACAGCCAGGTGGACCTGCCGGAAGGCGTGCCCAGCGGACTGATCGACGCCACAAGCCGGCTGACGGGCATCCGGGGCCTGGCCTTCGTGCAATTGGACCGCCAGGACATCGTGCGCCATCGCCTGGTGCAGAACATCGTCCAGGCCTACGCCTCGCGGAACCAATCCTCCGCGGATCGCCAGCAGGGCTGAGGGCCGCGGCAACCGGCGGCGTGGCGGTGTTGGACCGCACCGTCCCGTTAGCCGATAAGCCTAAAGAGTGGGCGCAGCAGTTATGTGGTGGACGAGAAAGACATTACGTCGCAGGCATCCGTTATCTCGCAGGTCCTCCCTTGCCGTGGGGGGATCGGCGGGGCTGCGATTTCGCGCCGCCGGCGGGGTGGGATCGGTTTTGCTGGTGGGGATGTTTTTTGTCGGCGCCTGCCTGATGGATCTGTGGCCCCTGGACCCCTTGCCGTATCGCCTGGGGCAGTATGTGCCGGCGGACATCTATGCCCGCGTCGACTTTGAGGTCCTGTCCCAGCGACTCTTGACCGAGCAGCTCGACCAGGCCAAGCACACCACGCCGGTGACGTTCCAGCTCAACGTGGCGCTGGCGGATGAGATTCTCGCCCGGCTGCACAGTTTGCCGGCCGAGCTGTCCGCCACCACCCAGCCGGCCCTGGACGGCGCCACGCTCAAGCCGTTCGCCATTTCCGGGGAGCCGTCGCTGGCGGCCTGGCGGGCGATGACCCAGCCCGCTCAACAGGAGCACTATGAACGCCAGCTCCAGCAATTCCGGGACGCCCTGACCGACACGCCCATCGTCCGCCAGGAAGACCTGGAGCACAGCACGGGGCAGTTCTACATGGTTCGTCCCGCCGGCCGGCAGACGCGGCACGTCTCCGACCTGATCAGCCTGAACAAGCCCGACAGCGTCGCCTACGCCGTCAGCCGGATCGTCCGGACGCTGCCGGCGGAACTGCGCGACAACGTGCAGGGCTACCTGCTGGATATTTTCAACAAGGGCCGCCCCCTTTATCGCTACAACAACGAAGCTACCGAGAACGACATCAAGGCCACCCAGGCCGCCATCCTCGCCGATCCGCCCAAAGAACGGTACGACGCGGGCAAGTGTCTCGTCCACGCCAGCCGGCAGGCCGCCGGCGACGGGGCGATCACGGGACTGGGCGCGGCGGACCTGGAACTGTTGCGGGCCGAGCATAAGGCTTATCTGGCCGCGGAACGGCGGGACAGGCCCTCGGCGACGGTGGGGCGGTTGGTGGGCCGGGCCGGGGCGGTGCTGCTCCTGTGCGTGCTGCTGAGCGCCGCCGTCATGCGGCACCAGCCCCAGATCGTGGCCGACCATGGCCGGGGCTTCGTCCTGGCCGTGTCGTTGCTGCTGATGCTCGCCCTGGCGAAGGTCCTGGCCGTTTTGTTGGGATGGAATCTGCACGTGGTCGTCCTGCCGGTCCTCATGGCGGCCACGGTGTTGACCATCGCTTACGAGCAGCGGTTCGCCTTCGTGGTGGGGGCGATCCTGGCCGTGCTGGTGATGTTCCAGCTTCGCTCCCGGCTGGACCTGCTGCTGGAGCTGCTGTTGGGGATCATGGTCGTGGCCTTCCTGTTGCGAGACATTCGCCGGCGCAGCAAGCTCATCGAGATCTCGGCGGTGGCCGCCGTGGTGGTGATGGCCGCCGTGTGGGTCGGCGGGCTCATTTCGGCCGTGCCGTGGTGGTTCATCCTGGTGGACAGCTTTTGGGCGGGCGGGTGCGCCTTGCTGGTGGGCTTCCTGGTGCAGGGATTCTTGCCGCTGGTGGAGCGGCTGTTCGGCGTCGCAACCAGCCTGACGCTACTGGAATGGTGCGACGCCAATCAGCCGCTGCTGAAGCGTCTGGCGATGGAAGCCCCGGGCACGTACACCCACTCCCTCCAGTTGGGCGCGATGTGCGAAGCGGCGGCCGAGGCCATCGGCGCCCGCGGATTGCTGGCGCGGGTGGGGGCGTACTATCACGATGTCGGCAAGATCAACAAAGCGGAATATTTCTCTGAGAACCAGACCTCCACGACCTCCAAGCACGCCCGCCTGTCGCCGGCGATGAGCCTGCTGATCATCCTGGGGCACGTCAAGGACGGCCTGGAGCTTGCCCGGCAGTACGGGCTGCCGCGCGTGCTGTACGAGTTCATCAGCAGTCACCACGGCACGACGCTGCTCCAATATTTTTACGATGCCGCCGCCAAGCAGCGCAAATCCGTCGACCAGCCTCCGCCGCAGGAGGTGGAGTTCCGCTATCCCGGCCCCAAGCCGCACAGCAAGGAATGCGCCATTCTCATGCTCGCCGACGCGGTCGAATCGTCCATGCGATCCATGGCTGATCCGACGGCGGGGCGCATCGAGAATCAGGTTCACACCATGGTGACCCGCCGCCTGATGGACGGCCAGTTCGACGAGTGCGATCTGACGCTGAAGGAAGTCCATCAGATCGAGGCGTCCCTGGTTCGCAGCCTTTGCAGCCTCTATCATTCCCGCATTTCTTACCCGGCGCCCAAGGGCGACCAGCCGTCGGCGGCCGAGCTCCAAGCCGCGCGCGGCCAGGGGAAGAAAAAGCCGTCCGATTCGCCCTCCCCGGCAACCCCTTCCGCTTCCGCCCCCAAGACCGAGGGCGTCTAGCGGCCTTCCCGGCTCGGCTGGGCGAGGTAAGGCGTCTGGGCCCGCCGCATCGCCACCGAGAGGATCACCCCCGCGACGAAGAGCATCAGGAACGAGTAGAACACCGGTCCATAGGCCATGCATCGGTCGGCCCAGTCGTGGCCGACGTCGGCCGTTCGGCCGGATAGTACCGCCGCCACGACGAACAGATCATTGCTGCATCCCCACATGAACACAATCGCCGCCAGCATCAGCCCCAGCGCCCACCCTCGCCCCGCCCGGCTCAACTGCCCGCCCCAGAGGGCATACCAGATCGCCAGCGTCGCCACCAGCAGCACCGCGGCGTGATGGTCCCAGGTGCGCTGATTGAGCAGCATCATGCCCGTGACCACCAAGCCATAGTGCAGCGCGCGGCGGCCGTCGTCCCGCGGCAGCTTCCGCCAGCCGATCGCCCAGGCCCCCAGCGCCACGAGGATAAACTGAACCGCGCGCACCACCGCCTTGGCCTGCTGGGGAGACAGGGACGCAAAGGCGATCCAGCCGTGTTCCACCTGCCGGTCATAGGGATTGTCGTCAGGGTTCCAGTAGATGTCCCCGCCGTGCTGGCCCCCGCCGAGCAAATATCGCCCCAAGACGCCGCTTGCGGACTGATTGATGTGAATGGGATACCACTCGCCCTTGACCAGCCCCGGGATGATCAGGTTGTCCAGCCAGGTTCCCGTCAATTCCGCGGCCCGGCTCGGCCCCACCGCGACAACCGGCACGACGATGGCGAATACCGCCAAGGCGACCAGCGTTCCGGCCAACACTTTCCAGGACCGCTGATAGAGCCAGTAGAGCACAAAGAGCGCCGGCGTCATCTTCAGGCAGATGGCCATCGCTAGCGCCGTCCCGGACGCCCAATCATGACCTCGCCGATAGAGCCACAGGTGCAGCACGATGGCCGCCAGGACGAAGTCGTTGGTGTTGCCGTGCTGGATGTCGCCGAGGATGAACTTGACCGCCCACAAGACGCCCAGCCCCGCCACCCAATCGGGCATCTTCAGCCCGTCATGATTGGCCACGCGGATCATCATCCATATTGCCGCCACGATGGCCGCCAGCTTCAGCACGTTGTAGGACACGATGGCCGCTCCCAGCGGTAGATAGGCGAAAGGCGTCAGCAAAATGACGATGAACGGCATGTTGGGGTGAAGGACCGGTTGTCCCTCCGGGGCCTTGGCCAGGTAGATGTTGCGCCCGGCCCAGAAGTCCTGGACCGCCAGGCGCCATCGTCCTATGGCCCCTTTGGTGCTTATAACCCTGTCGGCGGCGGCAGGGGCCGCGGCCGTCTGGCTGGTTGGAGACGCTTTGATCCTGGGCTTATGCTGACGGGCCGTCGTGTTGATTTGGAATTGGACGGTCGCGGCTACCAGGATCGCCGCCAGGGCGAGATAGGCCGCCCACCGCAGGCCGACGGCCCGCTTTCGTGCAGCCGGAGCGGTTGGAAGCTCCGTGGTGTAGGGCAGCGCCCATCGCGGCTTGTCCTGAGCGGCCGGCATAACTGTCTGAACTTACCGGACAACGGAAGGCAATGCCAGGGCTGTCTTGGAGGCTTGCCCGCAGGTGGCCGTAGTCAGCCGCTGGCCGGAAGCGTATAATAGCCTTGCCGGATGCGTGGAAGGCCGCTCCGTCCGCTTCGGCGGGCGGGGAGGAAAGTCCGAGCACCTCTGAACCAGCGATGGTGGGTAACGCCCACCGTCCGACGAAGCCTTTGGCGGCGTCGGACAGGGACAGCGCCACAGAAAACATACCGCCCTTTGTAGCCCCTTGCTTGTCGAGGGGCGAAGATAGGGTAAGGGTGAAAAGGTGCGGTAAGAGCGCACCGCGGCCGTCGTGAGGCGGCCGGCATGGCAAGCCCCATCGGGTGCAAGGCCAAGCAGCGACCCTGGCGTGGTTCAGGCCATCGTGGTCGCGGGTAGGCCGCTTGCCCTTTTGGGCTTCGGCTCCAAAGGGCGGAGCCCGTCCGCAAGGGCGGGTCCAGAGAAATGGCCTTCACCGCCGCACGGGTCACCCAGCCTGACGGCGGGACAGAACTCGGCTTATAGCGCATCCGGCTGGGCCTTTTTTTCATACCCACATCAGATCGGCCCCTTACCGAAGACGGAAGACCTGCCCCCTGAGGAAAGGCGCATCCGGCTGGGCCTTTTTTTCATGGACCCACACCGCATCGGCCCTTTGGCTAGGATAAGAAACCTGCCCCCTGAGGAAAAACGCATCCGGCTGGACCTTTTTTTCATACTCCTCGTCGCCCCTGTGAAAAAAGGCGCAGAAGGCTGGACTTTTTTTATAGGGGCTTTAGGTATCGGGTTATTCTGGCATTTGGCGGGGAGGGGTGGCTATAATGCCGCACGTGTGCGGGGCACGGGTGTGCGAGCACCTGGCCCCGGTCGTTGACAAGCAAAAACCCCATCAGGATAGACAGGAGCTGACCATGAAAGGGAACAAGAAGCTGCTCGACGCCCTCAACGCCCGCCTGTCGGAGGAACTGGGCGCTATTAACCAATACATGGTTCACGCCGAGATGCTGGAGAACTGGGGCTACATCCGGCTGGCCAAGACGGTCAAGGCCCGGGCCGTCGTCGAGATGAAGCACGCCGAGAAGCTCATCGAGCGCATCCTCTTCTTGGAAGGCACCCCGGTGGTCAACAAGCTTGCCCCCATTCGCATCGGCGCCGACGTGCCCAAGCAGTTCGCCAATGACCTGGCCTCCGAGAACGGCGCGGTGGCCAAGTACAACGCCACCATCAAGCTGGCTGTGGAAGTCGGCGACAACGCCACCAAGGAAATCCTCGACGCGATCCTCAACGACGAGGACGCCCACGTCAACGAGATCGAGGAACACCTCGATCAGGTCAAGCAGATGGGCCTGGAGATCTACCTCAGCGCCCAGACGGAATAAAGGCTCTCCGGCAGGTTTTTTACCCGCATTTTATGGCTTGGCCGGTCGCCGGGATGGTCGTTCCCTTGGTTTTGTCAAAGACTAATACCGTATAAAAAGGCGAATCTGAAAATTTTTGTAACCTATTGTTTTTTATAATGTTGCTGGTTTCTCGGCGAGGAATATGACCAGGAAAGATTATTTTTCCTGGACAGGATACGGGGGGAGCTTATAATAGGAGACGCTTAGCTTAGGAACGGCGGGTGCTCAAACCATACCAACCCCGCTTTTTGACATCTGTTTTGAAATTTGCCATTAGGCTCCTGGCTCGGTTTGTTGCTCCCTTCCTTCCAAACCAGCCAGAAAATAGGCAGGCCCGGTCTGCTCCACCGGGTCTGCCACTTTTTTTAATCTCTTCCCATTCAGCCGAGAGGCGTTTGACCGGCCTGGGTTTCTTTTTTTAAAAGCTATTCGCGGGGCTTGGAGGCCGCTTTGGGCAGCTCGATCTTCACCTTGATGATCCGCCGCTCGTCGGCGGCCAGGACGATGAAGGTCGCCCCGTGGATGTGCAGGGTTTCGCCGGCGGAGGGGATGTAGCCCAGCGAGGCGAAGATCATCCCCGCGACCGTGTCGTAGTCCTGATGAGGCGGGATGCGCAGGCCCAGGGCGTGGTTCAAGTCGCTGATGCGCAGCCGTCCGTCCGCCTCCGCCGTCCGGCGGTCGATTCGCTTCAGCAGCGACGGGGCGGACAGATTGAACTCGTCGGCAATCTCCCCCACGATCTCCTCCATGACGTCTTCCATGGTCACCAGCCCCGCCGTGCCGCCGTACTCGTCCAGCACGATGGCGACGTGTTCCTTGTTGGCCTTCAGTTCGGTCAGCAGCTCGTCCAGGTGCTTGGTGGGGGGGACCAAGAGCGGCTTCCGCATGAGGGTGCGGACGCTCGCCTGCCTGGACGACTCCGTCAGGTCCAGCAGGTCCTTGGCGTAGAGGATGCCCACGATGTTGTCCAGTCCGCCCTCGTAGATGGGCACGCGGCTGTGGCCGGCCTGGGCGATCTGTTTTATGGCTTCCTGGCATGTGGCGTCCACGGACAGGGCGAACATTGCCGTGCGGGGCGTCATCACCTCGCGGGCTTCCATCTCGTCCAGGGTGACGACCGAGGCGATCATGGCCGCCTCCCGCTCGCCGACGGCCCCTTCGGCCCGGCCTTCGGAAGCGGCTTGGAGAATCTCCTGCTTGACCGTGTCGGTCTCCGGGTTCGCCTGGCCGGCCACTCCCGCCAGGCGGCGCACCGGCACGTCCATCGCGGCCATGACGGCCACGAAGGGGGCGAACAGGTAGCGGAAGACCAGCATCACCTCCAACGTCGCGGCCAGGACCTTCTCGCCGGCGTGACGCGCCCAAGCGGTGGGAATGCCCACGCCCGCCACCGCGATAACGCCGCCGGTGACCAACAGCGCCGCCATCGCGTGCAGGAAATCGCGCCGGGGATCGAACAGGTCGAGAATAGCCACTAGCAGCACCAGGTTGCTCAGCGTGCGGCCGAACGAGGCGGTCAGTTGGAGGCTGCGGAGGTGGCGGTCCAGCAGGGCCAGCCGCCGCGGACCGCGGGGGCCCGCGAACGCCTTTTCCAGCTTCACGTAGCTAAAGCCGCGCAACGCAAAACCCGTCAGGGCGAAGAACCCCGACAGCACCGTCGCGACCGCGGCTAGGAATGCCAGTATTTTCATCGCACTTGTCTGCTCATTCGGCACGCTGGATTGCCCACCCAGGGGCTATCCGCGGGCCTGGCGGCGGCTGCCTTACACGCGCACGCGGGTCAGGACGGCCAGGGCCCATCGCACCTTCGAGACCGGGAACACCTGCGGGACGAGCTGCTCGTCAATCGGGATCAGGTGCACCCGGTCGCCCACGCGCCGGTAAAGCTTGCAGATCACGCCGATCTGCCCCGTCAGTTGCACGACGGCCGGCCGACCGTCCACGGCCGGGGCGGAGGGGCTCAAGATTACTAGGTCGCCGTGACGGATGTCCGGGGCCATCGAGTCTCCGTCGATCCGCAGGGCAAAGGCGTCGCCATATCGCCTCTTGAGGGCCTCGGCGGCGATGAATTCCACCACAGGTGACTTCGCGCCGCCCGGCAGCGTGATGACTTGGACCGCCGTCTGGTCCGCCGATCCCTGCTCGGCCGCGGCCGCCGGCTGAACGGAGCGGTGGGGGGCGCGGCAATAGCGTTCCACCAGCTCGTCCAGCGTCGTCAGGCCCGCCGCCTCCTCCGCGCGCGACCAGAAATGCGCCACGCCGGCGGCCGTCCGGCCCAGGATGGGGATCCAGGTCTCTTTGGCGGGCTGGCCCTCGGCCGGCGGGGGCTGCTCCTTGGTCTTGGGTGCCGCTTTCGGTGCGGCCGTGGGAACTTCCGGAAAAATAGCCTGCGGCACCTGGCCGGCGGGGAACTTCTGCACGCCGCTGAGGATCTCCAGAAAGACCGCCAGCGGCCCGGCCGCCTTGGGACTGTCAGCCAGCAGCCTGGCCACACGCTGCACCAGGGGGTGGCCGGCGGCGACGTCTATCCCCGCTTTGGTCTTGCCGGTCAGCAGCCAGTACAGGTCCACCCCCGTGCACTCGGCGATTTTCACCAGGACCTCCGCCGGCGGCACGCGGGTGGATTCGTAGTAATCGTACGTGCTGGGAGAGATACCTAACTTCTTTGCGAAAGAGGCTTTACCCCTCGGCCCGGCCGTCTCAAGGCGGAGTTGGGCTATTCGGCGGCAGATTTCCGTGTCTTGGCGAGGCGGCATAAAATATTCGCAAATATGAATATTTTTATTGACGTCATACACAAACGCGTATATAGCATTCTGCAATGCGATTGTCGGCGGCATTTTAGCCCGCAACCGCGTGGGAGCAAGGGAAAACAATTGAAAGCTCAAAATCCCAGGCACAAGGGCCAACAAGAGGAGCTTCATGAAATCCTTGCCGGCCTTGTGATCCTGATAGGCTGGCAACAGGAACTTTTGCGTCGAGCCCTGGGGCTATTGGGCGGGCGGCGTCTCCGCCCGATGCGATACCCGCGCCGCGCCAAGCCGACCTCGCAGTAGCGATGTCCGTGTGTCCCCGTAAGACCGGGGGCTTTGGGACGATTCTCACGGGCATCCTGGCCCCTAAGGACTGGCTGCTCCAGGCCGGCCTGGGGGCTGCGCACAGGAAGGCGGGGGGCGGCATTTTTTAGGCGCCGCCGGCGGGGTCGGCCTTGCGGCCGATCTTGTTTTCCGTCCCGTTCAGCAGGCGGCGGATGTTGGAGCGGTGCCGGACGATAATCAGCACCGCCACAGCCGCGGCGAAGATCAACAGCGGCCAAAGCTCCGCCAGTTTCCCGCGGTTGAAGACCGCAAGCAGCGGCACGAACACCATAGCCGCGACAATGCTGCCCAGCGAGACGTAGCGGCTGGCCAGCGTGACGACAAGCCACAACCCTAAGGCCACCGCACCGGCCGCCGTGAAGTACGGATAGATGCCTAGCACCACGCCCAGCGCCGTGGCCGCGCCCTTGCCGCCGCGGAATCGCAGGTAGAAGCTGAACACGTGGCCCAGCACGGCCGCCAACCCCACCGCCAGCCAGGCCGCCTGGGCCTGCGGCGTCGGCACCGCTCCGCCGGCCGGTCGGACCATCGCGCCTGCGACGGCCACGGGCAGGAACCCCTTGGCCACGTCCAGGGCGAAGCACAGGTACCCCCAGCGGCGGCCCAGCACGCGGCCGACGTTGGTGGCCCCGATGTTGCCGCTGCCGCTGCGGCGCAGGTCCACGCCGTGCGCCCGCGCCAGGATCACGCCGAACGGCGTGGAGCCGACGACGTACGCCGCCAGCGGCAGGACGACGAACAGGATGAGGTCGTGCGTGCTCATGGCCGGTTCGTGATTTTCGCGTATGCCTGCAACAGTTCATCTACGTGGCGGGTCATGCTCAGTCCGTCGGCCGCCTGTCGGCAGGCGGCCAGGAACGCCGCCCGCCGCGCCGGCTCGGCCAGATCTTCCATGGCCGCGGCGATCTCCGCCTGGCTGCGGGGCGACGGCACGACCAGCCCCGCGCCTCCCGCCAGCACCTCTGCGGCGCCATTGAAGGCCGTCGTGATGGAGGGCACGCCGCATCGCGTCGCCTCCAGCACGACGCGGCTGCACGGATCGTACCAGCTCAGCAGCAGACACACGTCGGCGGCGGCGTACCACTGGAAGACGTTTTCCGTGGGCGGGACGAAGACGACCTCCGGCCCGACGTCGCGCAGGCTGGCGTGGCGGTGATAGCCTTCCACCAGCTCTCGGCCGACGATGACGAGCCGGCCGCCGGTCTTGCGCCTCTCGTCGTGATACCAGCGGGCGAACGCCTCGATGGCCTCGGCCACGCCCTTCAGCGCGAAGTTCGTCGCCACGGTCAGGAACACCGCGTCGCCCTCGGCCACGCGGAGGTGGGCCCGCAGATCCTGCCGCCATTGCCGGGCCTGGGCCGCGGCGGGATCGGGCACGTCGGCGGCGTTGTAGATGACCTGCACACCGTCGGTCCGGCCGTAGTAGCGGGCGAATTCCTGGGCCACCATCCGGCTGACGGCCAGGCACAGGACGTTGGGATCGCTAGCGACCTGTCGCTCCAGGCGGCCCAGCAGGCCGCGGCAGGGGCGGAACGGTCGGGCCAGGTGCACCAGCGGCCGCACAAACATCGGCCGCCGCCGCAACGACGCGGCCCACTGAGCGGGAATCGTGCCGCCTCGCGGCTGATACACGTTGGCCCCCGGCAGCGGCAGCATGGCGTGGACGACATCGTAGCGGCTGGCGGAGATATCGTTCTGGACGGCCGCGACGAACCGCCGCAGCCGCGACGCCCGGCCCAAGCCGCTCGCCCCCAGCGGGCGGACCTTGACGCCTTCGCCGCTCCAGCCGCCCGTCTGGCACAGGACCGTCACGTCGTGGCGGCGGCGAGCCAGCTCGGCGGCGATCTGCGCGGTGGAGGTCTCGCGGCCGCCGCGGCGAACGTCCATCCTCTCGATGACCAGGGCGATCCTCATGCGGTGCGGTTTCCGGGCGACGCGTGCTTGCGAGCGTGGCGGCGGGTGATCGCGGCCGCCTTGCGGTCGACGCAGCGATTATAGCGGGCCGCGTCGGACCGGCCACGGGCGGCCAGATACTGGCGCATGAAGTCCGCCCAGTGCCGCCGGACCCACTCCGCCGGCATGGAGAACTTCAGTTGCGCCAGGTCCTTGACCTGCCAGCGGAATCGCCGCCAGCGCGGGGCGAACATCCGCGCCAGGTCGATCAGGTACAACTCGACGCTGCCGGCGGGCTCTTGCTCCTGCTCTTGCTCTTGCAAAAAAATATGGCCGGCGTACAGGTCGCGATGGACGTAGCCGGCGGCGTGCAGCGTGGCCGCAAGCTTGGCCAGCTTGGCCGCCAGCGTCGCCCCGGCTTGCGGCCCGCCGCGAGACAGGTAGGCGGCGGCGCATCGTTCTAGGGCGTCGCCGGGGACGGCGGCGGCGATCAGGTAACCGGGGCGCACTCCCAGCCAGCCGCAGTGCTCTTCCCATCGGACGACCTGCATGGTCGGCACGCCGGCGGCCGCGGCGCGTTGAATGTTGTCGTACTCCACTCGGGCCGGGCCGGCCGCAAAACCGTAGGTCCACCCTCGCCGCAGCCGCGAGAAGAAACTCTCCGGCGCGTAGCGCTTCAGGTACAGCACGTGGCGGCGGCCGGTGCGGTCCGTCAACTCAATCCGCGTGCGCCGCCGGTTGCCCAGCGAGGGCTTGACTAGGTCCTGTCCGCCGCCATAAGCAAACGCGCCTTCCAAGCTGTTCAGCCCGGCCGCGGCCAGGGCTTCGTCCAGCGGGTCATTGCGTTCGCTCATGGCCGGCCCGCCTTTCCAGCGGCCTGGAGGTCCAGCAGCTCTTCCGCCGCGGCCAGGACCATCTGGACGGTAATGGCTTCCATGCACCGGTGGTATCGCGGGCCGGGCGGCTGGAAGCACAGACGCTTCTGGCACGGCGAGCAGGGCACGTCCACGCGGATGGCCCGCTCCAGCTCGTAGTCGATGGCCGACCATCGCGGGTCGGTGCTGCCGAACAGCGTGACCACGGCCGCTCCGACCGCCGCGGCGACGTGGCGGGCGCCGGTGTCGTTGGTGACCACCAGGTCGCAGCGGGCGGCCAGGGCCTTGGCCAGGCCGATGGAATTGTCGTGGTTGGCGAGGTTCAGGACCGACTTGCGACGCATGGCCGCGGCGACCTGCCGAGCCACCGCTCGCTCAGCCGGGGCGGCGTTGAGGATGAGGCCCGCCCCGCGCCGCTCGATGAGCGCGTCGGCCAGGGCGGCGAATCGCGCGGGCTTCCACAATTTGCTGACGCCGAAGGAGGCGCCCGGATTGAGCATCACCAGCGGCCGGCGATTGGTCAGGTGCGCCTGGTCCAGCAGCGCCGCGGCGGCCTGGGCGTCGTGCGGCAGCACGGCCAGGGCGAGGCGGCGGGAGGCGCATCGCGCGCCCAGGTGCTCCGCCAGCGCGATGTAATAATCCACAGCCGAAATAGGCGCCAGCCGGCCGCGATCATCCCGCGGCGGGGCGAGGCGAACGTTCAGCAGCCAGCCGCGCCCGTCGCGTGAATAGCCGGCCCGCTGCGCCACCTTGCCCAGCCGGACGACCAGGGCCGAGCGGAAGCTGTTGGGCAGCAGCACGGCCAGGTCGTAGCCGCCGGCGCGAATCTGCCCGGCCAGGCGCCACAGGCCGCCCAGGCTTCCGCCGGCGGAGCGGTCCACGAGTTGCTCATCGGCCAGACCTGAGCCTTCCAGCGTTTCCAGCGGGCCGGGCCGGCCGAGGTGTGTGATGCGGGCGCCGGTTTGAGAAAAATGCTCCCGCAGGCCGCGCAGTGCGGGCGTGGCCATCACCGCGTCGCCGATCCAATTCGGCAGCCAGATGAGGATTCGCTGGGGTTGGAGCATGAGGGGCATTTTACCGGCCCGGCGTGGTGATGAGTAGACCATCGGTCGCGCAAGACACGAGGCGTCGCCTGGCAGGGGGGTTCCAGCAAACTATTTGGCCATCGGGCGGACGCGGAGCGGGGCGGGTTCGGTCTGGGCCTGGTACGTGCCGTTGTCGCCGTTTTCGGGCGCCTGCTCGGAGTTCTGGGTGATGAAGTCTTCCAGCATCTGGCGGGCTTGGGAGTCGGTGTACTGGACCGGCGGATGCTTCATCGTGTAGGCGCAGACGGCGTTGAGCGGCCCGGTCAGGCGGCGACTGCGGGCGAGCTTGCAGCAACGGATCGCGTCGATGGTCTCGCCGGCCGAGTTGGGCGAGTCTTCCACGCTCAGACGCAGTTCCAGGTTCAGCGGCACGCCGCCGAAGCCGCGCCCCTCGATCCGCAGGAAGCAGATCTTGTTGTCCTTCTGCCAGGCCACGTAGTCGGCCGGGCCGATGTGCACCTGATCGTCGGGCAGCGGGACGTCCAGTTGCGATTGGACGGCCTGGGTCTTGGAGACGCGCTTGGATTTCAGCCGCGTGCGGTTGAGCATGTTGAGGAAGTCGGTGTTGCCGCCGGTATTGAGTTGGTAGGTGGCGTCGATGGTCGCGCCGCGGTCCTGCATCAGTCGCGCCAGCACCCGGTGCACGATGGTCGCGCCCATCTGGGCCTTGACGTCGTCGCCGACGCAGGGAATGCCCGCCTGGCGGAACCGCTTGGCCCAGACCGGATTGGAGGCGATGAAGACCGGCATGCAGTTGATGAGGCTGGTGCCCGTGGCCAGGCAACACTCGGCGTAGAATTCCGTCGCCTGCTGGGAGCCGACGGGCAGGTAGTTCATCAGGATTTCAGCGCGGCTGTCCCGCAGCAGCGTTTCGATGTCGCCCCGGCCGGCCGAGGGGCGGTCGGCCACGACGAACCGCTGATGCTCAGGATAGTCGGCCATGTGCTCGCTGACGCCGTCCAGCACGTTGCCCATGGTTACCTGGACGTCGTCGTACCGGAAGTCGCGGCAGAAGACCTTGGTGTTGTTGGGGGGGGCGAACATCGCCTCGTGGAGCGGGCGGCCCACCTTGCGGCGGTCGATGTCGATGGCCGCGACGATCTTGATGTCGCCGGGCTTGTAGCCGCCCAGCACGGGGTGCATCAGGCCGACGGTGGCGTCCTGGCCGCCGTTGGCCATCGTGCGGGCATAGTAGTGGGTCCCCTGGATGAGGGACGAGGCACAGTTACCGACACCGACGACTGCTACTCGGATTTCACTCATACCTGTTTTCCATTTTCAGATGAGTCTAAGCCGAGCACCTCCCGGATCAAGCCTGCCTACCGGTAGGCAGGCCGGCGCATTCTTAATGCACGGTAAAGAATTCTAGTAGTCCAAAACTCCGCCGTCAATAAGCGTTTGAATATCCGCCGCGCCGGCTCCTCATGGGGCCAGGGCATACCGCAGCACGAATAGGGCGGCGAAGATGTAGACGATCCAGGGGCACTGCCGCGCCCGGCCGGTGACGATTTTCCCGAACGCATAGCTGACGAACCCGATGGCGATGCCGTGGGAGATCGAGAAGGCAAAGGGGATCGTCACGAGGGTCAGAAACCCCGGCAGGGCCTCGGTCAGGTCGTCCCAGTCGATGTCCCGCAAGGCCCGCATCATCAGCCCGCCGACGAAGATCAGGGCCGGGGCGATCATCGGGTACTTGGCGACCGTCTGTCCGCCGCCGACATTCACGGGCACTCCCGCGGCCACCATCTCCGCCAGCGGCTGGAACAGCATCGCCGCCACCAGGCACACGCCGGTGACGATGGCCGCCAGGCCCGTCCTGGCGCCGGCGGCCACGCCGGTGATCGACTCGATGTAGCAGGTCACCGTGCTGGTGCCCAGAACGCCGCCGACGACCGTGCCCACCGCGTCGGAGGCCAGCGCCTGCTCGGCCTTGGGGAGCTTGCCGTCGTGGATGAGTCCCGCCCGGCCGGCCACGCCGATCAGCGTGCCTACCGTGTCGAAGATGGCCATGAACAGCAGAATGAAGCCCATGATCAGCACGTCGACCCAATGCCCGCCGCTCAGCCGCGACCCCAGGTCGCCGAAACCGCCGATGAACTGCCCGGCCGTCTTGCCCAGGCCCGTCGGCACAGCGGCCAGCCCGTGCCACTGGATCGTGGGAATGTGCCAGAGGCGTCCTGCCGCCCACGTCAGGCCGGTGGTAATCAGAATGCCCAGCAGGATCGCCCCGCGCAGGTGCAGGGCGGCCAGGAGAAAGGTGATGGCCAGGCCCGCCAGCGTCAGCAGGGCCACGGGATTGCCCCGCAGCTCCGCCAGGGACAGGAAGGTGGCCGGGTCGTGGCGGAGGACGTTGCCCCACTGGAGGCCGATCATCGCGATGAACAGCCCGATGCCCGCCGCGATGCCGCTTTTGAGCGAGTCGGGGATGGCGTTGAGCAGATAGCTTCGGAAGCCCACCGTCGCCAGCAGCAGAAATACCACGCCCGCGACGATGATCAGCGCCAATCCTTCCTGCCAGCCCACGCGGAAGGCGGCCGTGGTTGCCCCGACGCCGCAGACGGTAAAGACGAAAAACGTGTTCTCGCCCATGCCGGGAGCTAGGGCGACGGGGTAGTTGGCCCACAAGCCCATCACGACGCACGCGATGGCGGAGGACAGGCACGTGGCCATGAACACGCCGCCGCTGTCCATGCCGGTCATGCTCAGCATGGCCGGCTGGACGAACAGGATGTAGCTCATGGCCATGAAGGTCGTGACGCCGCCCAGGACCTCCCGGCCGATGGTGCTGCCGCGAGCGCGAATATCAAACATGGGTCATCTCCTTATGACCGGCAGGCTCGTTGCTCACGAACGGCGACAGCGTACGACGGACAGGTGGCGGGGTCAAAGCCCCGCCACCCGTACTTTACCTGTGATATGGACGCCCGCCTCTACGGTTGGGGCGGGCGGGACCTTTTGTCCTTGTCCTTGGCGGCGTTAGTGGTCCACGTGATTGCCCGGTTCACGGCCGCCAGATACGCCCGGGCCGAACTCTCGACGATGTCCGTGCTGACGCCGCGGGTGCGGAATCGCTGGCCCTGGTGCTCCACCTCGATGGTCACCTCGCCCTGGGCATCGGTGCCGCTGGTCAGTGCCCGCAGGGCGTAGTCCGTCAGGCGCGGCTCCAGGCCGGTGATTCGCCCGATGGCCTTGTACACCGCGTCCACGGGGCCGTCGCCGATGGCCGCGTCGGTGTACGAGCAGCCTTCCTTGATCAGCGTGACCGTGGCCGTCGGGATGGCGTTGGACCCGGCCGTCGTCTGCACGCCGCCCAGGGTCCAGACTTCCTGCACCTGCTCGATCTGCTCGTCAATCAGCGCGGCGATGTCCTCGTCGAAGACCTCTTTTTTCTTGTCGGCCAGGACTTTGAACTTTGTGAAGGCCTTGTCGATCTGCTCGTCGGTGAGCTTGTAGCCCAGGGCCTCGGTCCGCTGCTTGAAGGCGTGGCGGCCGGAGTGCTTGCCCAGCACCAGCTTGCTGGCGGAGATGCCGATGTCCTCCGGCTTCATGATTTCGTAGGTCTCGCGGGCCGCCATCACGCCGTGCTGGTGAATGCCCGACTCGTGGGCGAAGGCGTTGTCGCCCACCACGGCCTTGTGGCGCGGGATGGTCTGGCCCGTCACCGAGGCCACCAGGCGGCTGGTGGGGTAGATCCGCTTGGTGTTGATGCCGGTGGTGAAGTTGAGGAAATCGCTGCGGGTCTTGATGGCCATGACGATTTCCTCCAAGGCCGCGTTGCCCGCCCGCTCGCCGATGCCGTTGATGGTGCATTCCACCTGCCCGGCCCCGGCGCGGACGGCCGCCAGCGAGTTGGCCACGGCCATACCCAGGTCGTTGTGGCAATGCACGGAAATGACGGCCTTGCCGATGTTCGGCACGTGGGCGCGGAGATAGCGAATCAGGTCGCCGAACTCCGCCGGCATGGCGTAGCCGACGGTGTCGGGGATGTTCACCGTGCCGGCGCCGGCGTCGATGACGGCGGCCACCACCTCGGCCAGATATTCCGGCTCGGTCCGCGAGGCGTCCTCGGGGCTGAACTCCACGTCATCCACCAGGCTGCGGGCCAACTTGACGCTCTCGACGGACATTTTCAGGATTTCTTCCTTGGCCCGTTTGAATTTGTGGACGCGGTGGATTTCGCTGGTGGCGCAGAACACGTGCACGCGCGGCCGCTTGGCCGGTTTGACGGCCTTGGCGGCCTGAACGATGTCCTTCTCCAGCGAGCGGGCCAGGCCGCAGATGGCCGGCCCTTGGATTTCGCCGGCGATGGTCTTGACGGCTTCAAAGTCGCCGGGGCTGGCGATGGGGAAGCCCGCCTCGATGATGTCCACGCCCAGGACGGCCAGGGCGCGGGCGACCTCCAATTTTTCCGCGATGTTCATGCTGCAACCGGGGCTTTGCTCCCCGTCGCGGAGGGTCGTGTCGAAGATGAGAATTTTTCGTTTGTCGGGCATGGGTTTGACTCCCGGGCCTGTAAGCGGCCCTTATCTTGGTACCTGGCGATGAGAAAATCCACACGAAACACGCCGTGCGCAGACCCCTGCGCCGCGAGCGGCCAGGATTCGGCCGGAACGCTCGTCGCGCCCGGCCGGGCCCTCCGTATTGAAAACCGTTGTTTTATTTTGACTCATCATCGTGCCTAAAAACACAAGGCCCCGCGATCTTTCTCAGGAAGGATCGCGGGGCCTGGATTTATCCAGTGACGCGATCCGTCAGCGCAGCAGGAGCCCCAGCAGTAGTGCCAAAGTCAAGCTGTCAGTCTGACGGATCATCATCAACCTCACCCACTACCTTATTTCAAGGGCGGCGGAAAGTCAAGCGGGCTTCGCGGGAGAAAGCCGCTTTTTCCTGACGCGCATTCCGGTCCGGCCTTCAGCGGCCCAGGCGATGTTGGGCATCCGTCAGCGCCACCAGGTGGCCCTGCTCCTCGGAGGTGACTTGATCGACGATAAGAGCGTCCTTTTCCGGCAGCAGGTGGCGCATCTCGTTCATCAGTATTAGCGTGTCACGCTCGAAGCGGATAGCCAGCGTCAGCGCGGCCGCGTCGTCGGGGCATTTTGCGGCGGCCTTGCGGGCGGCCTGGGGGTCAGGGAAGGCCCGGCTGTCGGTCAGCGCCCGAAGGTAGGCCATGCACTCTCCGGGATACTGCTCGGGCCCGTGGCACCCGCCCAACTCGGCCAACATGGCTTCGAAACGCTTTTGGTGGTACCGCTCCTGCTCAGCCAGGTCGGCGAAGGTTTTTTGGAGCCCCTTGTCCCTCGCCTTGGCCGCCATCGCGGTATAGAAGGTCACACCGCTGATCTCGTCCTCCACGGCGATCTTCACCAGATCGGTAATCTCAAATTGCTCGGGCATGGCTGTCCCTTTCCGTTGCCTTTTATCGGCGTTTTGGAACTATTTTCGCCCCTCTTTGACGCCTAGGTTAATCATAGCGTCTCCGGCATGCCGACGTCCGGCGGCTCCCTTGGCAGGGTGGCTAGGTCGGAGTATACTGCGGTCATAGCAGGGGCGCGTAGCTCAGCTGGCTAGAGCGCTTCCCTTACAAGGAAGAGGTCATAGGTTCGAGCCCTGTCGCGCCCAGTAGGGGCTGTGGGTGGCTGAAACTTTGTCCTCGTTTTTCCCTCGTTGCGCGTGGCCGAAAACCGCGTCATGTCGGGGCTTTTAGAGCTTGGGGCGATAATAAAGTCCCCCTCCAGGACAACCGATGCAACTTATGTGTTGGGAGCCGGTTGGAGGAGCGCTCCTGTCGCCTCCGTGGCCGCAAAGCCTCCGCCCGCCGCGCTAAGGATACGACCCACCACGGGAGTGACGCACGATGATTGCGGAAGGAACAACGATGCCTCGGTCTTCCTCGAAAGCCCCCATCTCTAGGAAGCTCCGCCGTTCGGTCCCCGGGTGGAATGTGATCGGGCCGCTGTTGCTGGCGGGCGTGGTCACGGCCGCCATGGTGGCCGCGATGATCTGGCACAACGACAATTTCAGGCAGGGAATCGTCGATCGCTTCCAGCAGTATCAACTGGCTTCGGTGCAGAGCGAGGCTTCCCTGATCGAGTCCGCATTCGCGGAGGTCTCCAGAAGCTTGGCCGCGATGGGGTCCGGTCCGAGTCCCACCAGCAAGCCCGCCCTGAAGGCGGCCGTGGAAGGGTTTTACAACGGCCACAAGGACATTCTGGACGGCGTGGTCCTGCTGGATTCAGCCGGCAGGGCAGTCCTGCGCTACGGAAGGCAGGACGCTTTTTCAGGCGGTGCCGGTGCGTCTTCCGGCGGCGGCCCGGGCGGAACCGTGGTGAGGCTCGAACTGCCTGGATGGAAGGTCGGCGGCGCGACGTACGATCTGCGAGCCGCCGTCAGCGTGCGCAAGCTCTGCGCCAAGGGCCTGGCCGCCAACATTACCCTTCGACAGAGTTTCGTGGGGTTGATCGACTCCAACGGCAACTTCGCCTGGAAAATGGATCTGGGCAATGCCTCCCTGCTTCCCACGGCCCGTGGAAGGGGGAGCCAGGACCAGGACTTCCTGGTGGCCGACGAGACGGTCGAAGCGATGCGGTCCATCTTCTCGCGTGAGACGGGCGTGACGGAATTGTCCACCCCCGCCGGGAAGGGATCGGAGGTCCTGGTGGCCTTTTCGAGCGTCCGGCTGGACGGGAACCGTTACACCATGGTTCTGGGCACCAGTGAGTCCGAAATCTCCGTGCCCCTGACCGCCTACGAGCGGCTGACGTTCACGCTGATCGTCGCGCTGGCCGTGCTGTTCTTCGTAGTGGGCTACCTGACCTACCGCAGCGCGCAGAGCAACGTTCAACTGGAGAAGGAGCGTCGTCTGACGGCGGAATCGGCCAACCGGACCAAGAGCCAATTCCTGGCCCGCATGAGCCACGAGATCCGCACTCCCATGAACGGCATCCTCGGCATGACGGATCTGGCCCTGGGCACCGACCTGACGCCCACGCAGCGGCGATACCTCACGTTGGCCAAGCAGTCCGCCGACAACCTCCTGACGGTCATCAACGACATTCTGGACATCTCGAAGATCGAAGCCGGCAAACTGACCCTGTTCATGGAGCCCTTCAGCCTCCGCGATTGTCTGAACAGCAGCCTGGCCATCCTGGGCGTTCAGGCCCGGAACAGAGGGCTGGAACTGACGTGGGAGACGGCCCCCAATATTCCGGACTGCCTGGAGGGCGATCCGGGGCGGCTGCGTCAGGTCCTGACGAACCTGGTCGGCAACGCGATCAAGTACACCTCGCGAGGGAGCGTGCGGGTGTTCGTCGAGCCCCAGCCGGCGGTGAGGAACAAGGTCGTCCTGCATTTCACCGTGACCGACACGGGCATAGGCATTCCCGCCTCCAAGCTCCACTCGATCTTCAAGCCCTTCGAGCAGATCGACGACAACCCCTACCGCAAGGCCGGCGGCACGGGATTGGGCCTGCCGATCTCCTCTCAGTTGGTGGGGCTGATGGGCGGGCGCATCTGGGTGGACAGCCAGGTGGGCAAGGGCAGCACGTTCCACTTCACCGCGTTGTTCGAGGAGGGCCAGCCCATCGTGGCCGAGGTCGCCAGCGCCGATCCGAGCCTGCTGCTGGGCCTGCCCGTGCTGGTGGTGGACGACAAGCCGATTTCCGCCCAGGACCTCTCCAAGACGCTGACCGGATGGGGCATGAGGCCGACCCTCATCACCATCGCCGCCGAGACGATCGAGGCCATGCGTCAGGCGGGCCGCGTGAACGATCCCTACGTGGTGGTGCTGATCCAGGCGGCCTTGGAGGGCGTGGACGCGTTTGCCGTGGCGCGGGACATCAAGAAACAAGCCGACGCCCCGGCCGTGATCATGATCGCCGCCGCGGGCATGCGAGGGGACCTGGCCCGCTGCCGCGAATTGGGGCTGGACGGCTATTTGACTTGTCCGGTCGCTCCGCCGTTGCTGCGGGACGCCATCCTGGCGGCCGTAGCGGCCGAGATGGACAAGGACGGTTCCCCCGTCACGGCCCACCGTCTGCGTCAAAGGCGGCGGAGCTTGAACGTGCTGCTCGTGGAGGACAACCCCGTCAACCAAGAACATGCCTCCGCGATGCTTCAAAAATGGGGCTACAAGGTGACGGCGGCCGGCGACGGCGCCAAGGCCTTAGAAATTTTTGGGGAGAACCGGTTCGACGTAGTCCTCATGGACGTCCAAATGCCGGGCATGGACGGTTTTGAAACCGCGGCGAAGATTCGGCAGAAAGAGGCCGCCTGGGGCGGGCACATTCCGATCGTGGCCATGACGGCCTATGCCACCGACGCCGATCAGCGCAGGTGCCTGGAGGCCAGCATGGACGGCTACGTGTCCAAACCCATCGACCGGCGAACGCTGCTGGAAGCGATCGACAAGGCCTGCCCCCAAGGCCAGCCGCGTTCGCCGGGCGCCGCCAGAGATGCCGGCGAATCCGCCGGGGGGACCGACCAGCCGGTCTTCGACCGGGCCGTGGCCTTGGACCGCTGTGACGGAGACGGGGCGCTGCTGGAACGCGTCGCCGCGGTGTTCCTGGCCAATGCCCCCGCCATGCTGGCCGACGTCCGCAGCGGCATCGAGCAGGGCGACTGCCTGGCGGTCCGCCAGACGATTCACAAGCTCATCGGTTCGGTGGGCGTCCTGGGCGGCAGCTCGGTGATCGCCACCGCCGAGCATGTGCGGCAACTGGCCGTCGCGGGACAGGTCGCCAAGATGCGGGAAGCGTTCGCCGTGTTGGAACAGGAAGTCCAGCGGCTCAAAACGTCCCTGGGAGCGGTCACGAAGGAGCACGCGTCATAGCCATCCCGCTGGCCGGCGGCGACGCCGTTTAGCGGTTCGGCGCGGGCGCGGGTGCAGTTGCGGTTGCAGTTGCAGAAAAGTATTCCTGAAGCGGCCGGACCTTCCAGGCATGGTCGCTGAGATCCCCGCCGGCTGAGCCCGCCCGCAAGGCGGCAATGCCGGCGACGGCGGCCGCGGCGCCGGTCATAGTGGTGATGATGGGGATGTTGTGCAGGGTGGCCATGGCGCGGATCTTCCCTTCGTCGGTGGTCGGCCCGCGCCGCGTGGGGGTATTGATCAGCAGGGCCACCTGACGGTTAGTAATCATGTCGGCGATGTTGGGCCGCCCCTCCGTGAGCCTGTAAATTCGCCGCACCGGCACGCCCGCCTGGCTGAGGGCGGCGGTTGTGCCTTCGGTGGCCACCAATTCAAAGCCCATCGCGGCCAGGCGCTGGCCGACGGCGACCGCCTGCGGCTTGTCGCGATCGTGGACCGAGATAAAGATCGTCCCGCGAATCGGCAGGGGGGAGCCGGCGGCGATCTGGCTCTTGGCAAACGCCAGGCCGAAGCTCATGTCGATGCCCATCACCTCGCCTGTGCTGCGCATCTCCGGGCCCAGGATGACGTCCACGCCGGGGAACTTGGCGAAGGGGAAGACGCTCTCCTTCACCGACGTCTGCACCGGCCGCGGGGCCTCGTGCACGCCCAGGGCCTCCAGGCTCATCCCGGCCATGACCTTGGCCGCTAGCTTGGCCCACGGCACGCCCGTGGCCTTGGAGACGAACGGAACCGTTCGCGAGGCGCGGGGGTTGACCTCCAGCACGTACACCTGCTTGTCCTTGACGGCGAATTGAACGTTCATCAGGCCGCGAACGGCCAGTCGCTCGGCCAGCCGGCGGGTCTGGCGCTCGATTTCGGCCACCACGCCGGCCTCCAGCGAGAACGGCGGCAGCGCGCAGGCCGAGTCGCCGCTGTGGATGCCCGCCTCCTCGATGTGCTCCATGACGCCGCAGATGACCGCGCGGGGGTGGGCTTCCGTCGCCCCGTCGGATCGCGGGCCGAAATCGGCGATGCAGTCCACGTCCACCTCCGTGGCCGCGGCCAGGAACTTGTCGATCAGGATCGGATGGTTCCGCCCGACCATCGAGGCGTCCACCGCCCGGGCCATGTACACGTCCAGCTGCTGGATGTCCGAGACGATCTCCATCGCGCGGCCGCCCAGCACGTAGCTGGGCCGCACGAGCACTGGAAAGCCGATCCGCTCGGCGATCGTGCGGGCCTGCTCGACGGTCAACGCCGTGCCGCTGGCCGGGCTGAGCAGCTTCAAATCGTCCAGCACCTGCGCGAACCGCTTGCGGTCCTCGGCCAGGTCGATGGACTCAGGACTGGTCCCGATAATCGGCACGCCGGCCTCCTCCAAGCCGCGGGCGAGGTTCAGCGGCGTCTGCCCGCCGAACTGCACTATCGTTCCCAGCAGCAGGCCGGGCTTGCCCAGCGGGCCGCCGTGGAGCTTGGCGCACAGGTTCACCACGTCCTCCAGCGTCAGCGGCTCGAAGAACAGCATGTCGGAAGTGTCGTAGTCGGTGGAGACCGTCTCGGGGTTGGAGTTCACCATGACGGCCTCGTAGCCCATCTCCTTGGCCGCGAAAGCCGCGTGGACGCAGCAATAGTCGAACTCGATGCCCTGGCCGATGCGATTCGGCCCGCCGCCCAGAATGACGATCTTCTTGCGGTCCGTGACGCGGATTTCCTCGTCCACGAAGAAGGTCGAAGGTCGAAGGGCGGAGGTCGAAGATTTGGACTTCTCGGCCTTGATTTGGACGATGGGCGTCTCATACGTGGAGTAGTAGTAAGGAGTGTAGGCCTCGAACTCCGCCGCGCAGGTGTCCACCAGTTTGTAGACCGGCAGCACGCCCAGGCGCTGCCGCAGCGTGCGGACCTGCTTATCGGTGAGGTTCCAGGCCGTGGCCAGTTGTACGTCGCTATAGCCCCATTGCTTGGCCTGCCGCAGCACCTCGACGAGGCGGTCCGCCGTTTTTTCGCCGCTGCCGCCGGCCTTGAGGGCCGCGGCGGGGGCGTCGCCCAGCGAGAGGATCTGACTCTCGAAGTCCACCAATTGCTTGATCTGGCTCAGGAACCACGGGTCGATCTTCGTCATCTCGTAGACGCGATCCACGGACCAGCCCATCTTGAAGGCGTAGCGGATGTAATACACCCGGCCCTGGCAGGGGACGGACAGCTTGCGGACCAGCTTGGCCTCCTCGACGGGGTATTGGGCGTCCCGCTCGGCCGCGGCGACGGCCTTGTCGGCTGCGGAAGCCTTGGCGGTCTTGAGCGGCGGGCGCACGACGGCGTTGAACCACTTGTCGTTTTTGTCCAGCCCCAGGCCGAAACGTCCGACTTCCATCGAGCGGATGCCCTTCTGGAGGGCCTCCTTGAACGTCCGCCCGATGGACATCGCCTCGCCGACCGACTTCATCTGCGTGGTGAGCGTCTCGTCGGCGTCGGGGAATTTCTCGAAGGTCCATCGCGGGATCTTGACCACGCAGTAGTCGATGGTCGGCTCGAAGCAGGCCGGGGTTTTCTGGGTGATGTCGTTGGGGATTTCGTCCAGCGTGTAGCCCACGGCCAGTTTGGCGGCGATCTTGGCGATGGGGAAGCCGGTGGCCTTGCTGGCCAGGGCGGAGCTGCGGCTGACGCGGGGGTTCATCTCGACCACGATCATGCGGCCGGTTTCGGGATGCACGGCGAACTGGATGTTGCTGCCGCCGGTCTCCACGCCCACCGCACGGATGACCGCGATGGCCGCGTCGCGCATGAGCTGGTATTCCTTGTCCGTCAGCGTCTGGGCCGGGGCAACGGTGATGGAGTCGCCGGTGTGCACGCCCATCGGGTCGAAGTTCTCGATGGAGCAGACGATCACGACGTTGTCCGCCTTGTCGCGCATGACCTCCAGCTCGTACTCCTTCCAGCCCAGCACCGACTCCTCGATGAGGACCTCGCTGACGGGGGAGTACTCCAGCCCGCGGGCGGCGATGGTCTGGAACTCGTCGATGTTGAAGGCAAAGCCGCCGCCCGTGCCGCCCAGCGTGTAGGCCGGGCGGATGCAGACCGGCAGGCCGATGACGGCGACGGCCTCCATCGCCTCGGCCATCGTGTGGGCCACGCGGCTGTGGGGCACGTCCAGGCCGATGGCCAGGCAGATGTTCTTGAACTCGGTGCGGTCCTCGGCGCGGTGGATGACCTGGCGCGTGGCGCCGATCATCTCCACGCCGAAGCGATCTAGCACGCCGGCGTCCGAGACGGCCGCGGCGGTGTTCAGCGCGGTCTGGCCGCCCAGGGTGGGCAGCAGGGCGTCGGGCCGCTCGGCCTCGATGATCTTGGCCACGGCCTGGGGCGTGATCGGCTCGATGTAAGTGCGGTCGGCGAACTCCGGGTCGGTCATGATCGTGGCCGGGTTGGAGTTCACCAGCACGATGCGGTAGCCCTCCTCGCGAAGGGCCTTGCAGGCCTGCGTGCCGGAGTAATCGAATTCGCAACCCTGGCCGATGACAATCGGGCCGGAGCCGATGATGAGGATCGTCTTAAGGTCGTCCCGGCGAGGCATAGGAGCGTCTTTTCGTCCGTCGCACCAGCGCGGCGGTTGCGCCAGGGCGAAGCTATGGGTGGCGTCATGCTACCACGCCGCCACCGGCGGAAGCAAGCCTCCGTCGGATAGACTGCCCGCCTGCCGGCAGGGGGGTTCTGCACGCGGAAATTCTCAACCTACCTGCTAGAATGTAACTTCCCCTTCTGTGAAGATTTGAGTTCCTATGGCCCAGGACACCAACGACATACGCCAAAGGCTCTGCCGTTTAGCCGACCGGCTGGCTGGCCGCGGCATCCAGATTATGGAAATCTGCGGCACGCACACGACGGCCATCGCCCGCAGCGGCCTGCGCAGCCTGCTGCCGCCGTTGCTGCGGCTGGTGAGCGGGCCGGGGTGCCCGGTGTGCGTGACGGACCAGTCCTACATCGACCAGGCCGTCCGCCTGGCGCTGGGGGCCTGCGGCGAGGCGCCCATCGTGGCCACCTACGGCGACATGGTCCGCGTGCCGGGCCGGGAGGGCTCCCTGGCCGAGGCCCGCGCCCGCGGCGCCGAGGTGGAGGTGGTCTATTCCGCCGACCAGGCCGTGGAACTGGCGGCCGCCCGGCCGCAGCGACAGGTGGTCTTCCTGGCCGTGGGGTTCGAGACGACCGCGCCGGGCACGGCCCTTGCCGTGCGGCGGGCACGAAAGGAGTCTCTGAAAAATTTCAGCGTCCTTGCCGCCCACAAGCTCGTGTTGCCGGCCATGGAGGCGCTGCTGGCGGGGGGTCAGGTGGCCATCGACGGTTTCCTGTGCCCCGGCCACGTCAGCGTGATCCTGGGCTACGCGGCCTACGAGCCTATCGTCCGCAAGTACCGCCGGCCGTGCGTGGTGGCGGGATTCGATCCGTCGCAAATCCTCCTGGGCCTGACGGCTATTCTGGAGCAGCTCGCCGAGGATAAGCCCGCGGCGGCGAGCGTGTACCTTGCAGTCTCCGCCGGCGGCAACGTGACGGCGAAGCATCTGCTGGAGGAAGTGTTCGCCGTGGCCGACGTTCCCTGGCGAGCGTTGGGCGTGATTCCGCAAAGCGGCCTGGTGCTGCGGCCGGAGTATGCGGCGTTCGACGCGGCGCGGCGGTTTGATTTGCCGCCGATGGAAAGCTACGAGCTTCCCGGCTGCCGCTGCGGCGAGGTCATCTGCGGGCGCCTGCTGCCGACGGATTGCCCGCTGTTTGCCCGCCGCTGCACGCCGCGCGATCCGCTGGGCCCGTGCATGGTGTCTTCCGAGGGCGCCTGTGCGGCCTCGTACAAGTACGATCGCCAGGCCGTCGCGACCGCGATGGCAAGGACCGGGCAGAAATAGCATGGCCGATACCAAGCACATCCAGTTGGCCCACGGCGGAGGCGGGCAGTTGTCTGCCGAGCTGGTGCGGGACGTGATTCTCCCGGCCCTGGGCGGCGGGCAGGATCCGCGCCATCTGACTGACGCCGCCGTCTTTCAGGCCCAGGGCGCAAAGCTGGCCTTCACCACCGACAGCTACGTCGTCCAGCCGCTGCGGTTCCCCGGCGGGGACATCGGCAAGCTGGCCGTCTGCGGCACGATTAATGACCTGGCCGTGGCGGGGTCCAAGCCGCTGGCGATCAGCCTGGCGCTGGTCGTGCAGGAAGGCCTGGAGATTGCCGTGCTGCGTGAGATGTTGGAATCCGCCGGCCGGGCGGCCCAGGCCGCGGGCGTGCCGGTGGTTACGGGCGACACGAAGGTCGTGGGCCGCGACGCCTGCGACGGACTTATCATGAATACCAGCGGCGTGGGGCTGATGCACCCGGCCGCCAGGCTTGGCTTCGACCGCATCGCCACGGGCGACGCGATTCTGCTGTCCGGGCCGCTGGGCGAGCACGGCCTGGCCGTGATGAGCTGCCGCAAGGGCCTGAGCTTCTCGGCTGAGCTGGCCAGCGATTGTGCGTCGATCGCCGAACTGACGGCGGCGCTGCTGGATGAGTTCGGCCCGGCGGTGCACTTCATGCGCGACCCCACCCGCGGCGGTCTGGCGGCCACGCTGGCGGAAATAGCCGGCGGCTGCGGCCGGGACATTGAGATTCACCAGACGGCCATTCCCGTCAATCGCACTGTCCTGGCCGCGGCGGAGATGCTCGGCTTGGACGTGCTGGCGGCGGCCAACGAAGGCAAGTTAGTCGCGGTCCTGGAGCCGAAATTGGCCGATAAAGCTGTAGCGATTCTGGCCAAGCACGGCCTCGCTCGCCAGGCGGCCGTCATCGGCGCCGTCGGGGCGGCTGGCGACACGCCTATTGTGGAGATGGTGACCGACATCGGCGGCCGGCGGGTCGTGCAGATGCCCTACGGCGAGGAATTGCCGCGAATCTGCTGAGGACGCAAAGCCCCTGGAGGCCCGGGGGGCGAACTTGGTACAGTGAAGCGGTCGACAGGGACGTCGGGCGAAAGAACTGGCAAAGGTCATTGCATGCTTCCGCAAACGCTGCCCAAAGGCAAATTTCGCGAGTTCGTCGCCTTTTTGATGCGCGACAGCCGCGTCATGGCCCCGGTGGACCGCGGCAGCGGCCATTTCGCCTTCGCGGAGCTGACCAGCCGGGAAGACATCGCCCACGTCCGGATGGACTACGACATCACCATCCTGCCGCCCAAGAAATACCTGTTGCCGATGTATGAAACGCTGCTGGAGTTCGACGGCCCCGACCCTCACAGCGCCAAGATGGACGTGATGACGGTCCGTTCGACGGTCCTGTTGGGCGTGCATCCCTACGACCTGCACGCCATCGCCACCGCCGACGCGTTCTACGCCAAGGATCCGGCGGATCCCTATTACCTGTCCAAGCGGGCGGCCGTGCGGCTGATCGGCGTCAACGTCCAGGCCCCGGCCAACGACCTTCAGTTCCAGGCCGACATGGGGACGCTGGAGCCGCCGGAGGGAGGCTTTGACCTGTTCCTGACCGACCTGGGCGACCGCTACTTCGTGGAGATCGGCAGCGACACCGGCATCAAGCTGCTCAGCGCCGCCGGCTTGACCGCTCCCGCCGGCCCGGAGGACCACAAGGCCAAGCAGGCCTACGACAAGGTCAAGGCCGCCAACTTCCACAAAAAGCTGCCTTACGACACGCGATACCTGCCGGAGCTTCTGGAAGCCAGTTACGACTCGCTGCTGTGGGAGGCGATCTCGCGGCGGTGCTTCAGTTGCGGCACCTGCACCAACGTCTGCCCCACGTGCTTCTGCTTCGACGTGCAGGACAAGTTGAACATCGACGCCGCCGGCGGCGTCCGCCGCAGGCAGTGGGACTCCTGCCAGCTCCAGGGGTTTGCCATCGTGGCCGGCGGAGAGAACTTCCGCGCGAACCTGGCCAACCGCACCCGCCATCGGATGTTCCGCAAGGGCAAGTACATCCTGGAGCGGACCGGCCGGCTCGGCTGCGTGGGCTGCGGGCGGTGCATCCGCCACTGCGTGGCCAGCATCTCCATCCTGGAGGCCTTCCAGCAGATCGCCGGCGAGGCGGCGGAAATCCTGCACGACGAGGGCAGGAAATAGCGAGAGTGCTCATGGAACAATCGGCGCGCCCATCGGCGGAATCCTGGTCGGTGCCTTACCTGCCTCGCGTGGCCCGCGTGGCCGAGGCCAGGAAATTCACCGACAAGGAAACTTTCCTGCGCCTGGAGTTCGAGGATGGCTTAGGCATCGAGTACAAGGCCGGCCAGTTCATGGAGGCCGGCGTTCTGGGGCGGGGCGAGTCGCCGATTTCCATCTGCTCGGGGCCCGGCAAGCGGCCCGACCTGGAGATGTGCGTCCGGGCCGTCGGCGACGTGACGAGCGCCATCGGCCGGCTGTCCACCGGCGACGCCGTGGGGCTTCGCGGGCCCTTCGGCAACGGCTTCGACATGGACACGGTGGCCGGCATGGACCTGCTGCTGGCGGCCGGGGGGCTGGGGCTGGCGCCGTGCCGCAGCTTCATCCAGGCGGCCCTGGACCGCCGGGACAAGTTCCGCCGCGTGATCATCCTCTACGGCGCCCGCACGCCGGACGACCTGCTGTTCCGCGATGACTTGGAAGCCTGGAGCAAGCGGCAGGACTGCGACTGCATGGTCACCGTCGATCGCGGCAGCGAGGGCTGGAAGGGCCACACCGGCGTGATTACCACGCTGTTCCGCCGGATCGGCAAGGTCGATCCGGCCCAGACGGCGGCGTTCATCATCGGCCCGCCGGTGATGTTCAAGTTCGCCGTGCTGGAGGCCCTGGCGATGGGGCTGCGAAAAAATCACATCTACTGCTCGCTGGAGCGGCGGATGAAGTGCGGCCTGGGCAAGTGCGGCCACTGCCAGATTCGCGACGTGTACGTCTGCCAGGAAGGGCCGATCTTCAGCTACGCCGATGTGCTGCGGCTGCGGGAGGGCATCTGATGGCCCAGCCGCGGCGGAAACAATCCAAGGCGCCACAGACCCGCGCTAAAACCGGAACCGAAGCCAAGGTTAAGACCAAGGGCAAGGCCGGAGCCGGCGACAGCGGCAGCGGCAAAAAACTTCGAATCGCGTTCTATGATTTCACCAGTTGCGAGGGCTGCCAGCTTCAGGTGCTCAACTGCGAGGACGAACTTCTAGACATCCTGAAAAAAGTGGACATCGTGCAGTTCCGCGAAGCCATCGACGACCGCCAGGACGCCTGCGACGTCGCCTTCATCGAAGGGGCCTTCAGCCGCGAGAGCGACCGGTCCCGGCTGGAGCAAATCCGTCGCAACGCCAAGTTCGTCGTCGCCCTGGGGGCCTGCGCCACCACGGGCGGCCTGAACGTGCTGAAGAACTTCCGTGGTATCGAGAAAGCGATGAAGACCGTCTACGGCAAGCAGGCTCACTTGTATGAAACCAGCGCCGTCCAGCCCATCGAGGCCATCATCAAGGTGGACTACAAGGTCCACGGCTGCCCGATCCCCAAGGGCGAGTTCCTGGAGGTGCTCACCAGCCTGGTCGCTGGGCGCCAGCCGCAGATTCCCGACTATCCGGTGTGCGTGGAGTGCAAGCTGCGAGAGAACGTCTGCCTGTATCACAAGGGCCAATACTGCATGGGCGTGGTGGCCCGGGCTGGCTGCACGGCCTGGTGTCCCAGCTACGGCGGGCGATGCTACGCCTGCCGCGGCCTGATCAGCGACCCCAATAACAAGGCCGCCAAGGACGTGCTGGAAGAGTTCGGCCTGACGCTGGAGCAGGTGCTCGACGAGTTCCGCCTGTTCAACGGCGTCTTCGACGTGGCCAAGGAATAAGAGCGGAAAAAATGGAAAATCGCGTGCGCCGGAGTCCGTCATGGCAAAGTCGTTGAACATCCACGTGCATCACCTCACCCGCGTCGAGGGCCACGGCGACATCGTCGTGCGGGCCGCCAACGGCAAGGTGACGCAGTGCCAGCTGCGGATTGTCGAGACGCCGCGGGTCTTCGAGAGCATGATCGAGGGGCTGAGCTGGCGCGACACGTCGCTGCTGACATGCCGCATCTGCGGCATCTGCTCGGTGGGCCACACCACCGCCAGCATCCGGGCCACCGACGACGCCTTCGGCGTGACGATCACGCCCGAAACTCTGGCGCTCCGCAAGCTGATGCTCATGGCCGAGGAAATCCAAAGCCACGTCCTGCACGTGTACTTCCTAGCCGCCCCGGACGCCTTCGCGGCCCCCAGCGTCATTCCCCTGGCCGCCAGCCACCCCGACGTGGTCAAGCGTGCCCTGCGCCTCAAGAAGCTTGGCAACGTCATCAGCGATAATCTCTGCGGCCGGCACGTGCACCCCATCTCGCTGGTGCCCGGCGGCTTCACCTACGTTCCGCCGCGCGGCGCGCTGCTGAGGGTCAAGGAATATATCGATTCTCTCACCGCCGACGTCGACGCCACGGTGGACCTGATGGCTTCCATCATCGGCAAGTTCCCCGAATTCGAGCGCGAGCGTGAGGACCTTTCGCTGACGTGCGACGACGAGTACGCCTTCTACGACGGCCAACTCAAAAGCTCCGTGGCCGGGGTGATCGACCCCCATGACTACGAGCAGTTCATCCACGAAAAATGCGTGGAGCACTCCACGGCCAAGCACGCGTACAACACGGGCGAATCGCTGGCGGTGGGGGCCCTGTCGCGGTTCAACAACAATCACGACAAGCTCAACGCCCGCGGCAAGGCGGCTGCCTCGGCCTTGAATCTGGCGGCCCCGTGCTACAACCCCTTCGCCAACACCTTCGCCCAGGTCGTCGAGATCGTCCACTGGTACGACGAGGCGCGGAAACAACTGGACGCGCTTCTGGCGATGGACCTTTCGGAGGCGACGCTGGCACCGGCCGTCCGGCCCCGGGTGGGGCGCGGCATCGGCCTGACGGAGGTGCCCCGCGGCCTGCTGGTGCACGACTACACGTACGACGATAAGGGCGTCTGCACCAAGGCCAACTGCGTTATTCCCACGGGCATGAACCTGGGCAACATCGACCGCGACATGCGGAAGTACGTGCCGGAGGTCATCGCTCGGCGCAGCCAGGACCAGATCGCCCACGACCTGGAGATGCTCGTGCGGGCCTACGACCCGTGCATCAGTTGCTCCACGCACCTGCTGAAGGTCACGTGGGTGTAATCCCGCCCGCCTCCTACCGCCAATAGTAGTTCCAGGCGTAGGTCAGTTCGGCGGCCTTTCCAGGCTCTAAGTTCACCGTCCAGGTGGCCTTCCCGATGCCGTTGAAGCGGTACCACCAGTACGGCCAGTTGTACCACCACCACCAGCCCCAGGAGGGCTGCTGAGCCACCCCGGCCGGGAGGAAGGAGGTGTCCTCAAAGACGTTGACCATCTCGATCTTTCCATCTTGGCCGGCCTCGGTGAGATTGCCCAGCACATAGCGCGTGACTTCCACCGTGACCTTCTTGTCCTTGCGGTTGGTGAGCTTCAGCGTTCCGGTCAGGTCCGCCCGCGCGTACGATTCTTTGTTCCAGGTGACGGCGTTGGGCGTGCGGGCGGTTTCCTTCTCGCTCTTGGCCACGGCGATGTCCACGGCCGCGGTGATGGGCAGGTCGCAGTTGCCGCCGATGGCCGTGTAGGTCATCAGGCCCTGGGCGAGCAGACGACCCTGCCCCATGATCAGCGCCGGAGCGGTCGTCAGCGGCGCCTTGGAGTCGTTGGTCAGCCGAATCTGGTGCTGGACCTTGGGGGCGTTCATCAGCCGGGCGATCGACGCCTCAGCCGGGTTGGTCATGCGACTTCGCATGTAGTCCATCACGTTGCCCCAAATCTCCGGCGGCGGCGTGAAGGGCACGTCCAGCGTGAACACGTCGTGGTAGGGCAGCACAAACTCGGTCACAGGCAGCACCATCCGCTCGCCCTTCTTGAGGCTGACGTGCTGCACCTCGAAGACGAACAGGTCCTCGCTCCGCTCGCTGCCGGAAACCTCCGGCCCCGGCACCGCGGCGCCTTCGGCCGGGACAGGCGCGGGAGCACCGGACCGATCCTCCATGCGTACTTGAGACATGACGGCGTTGCTCAAGCCATAGCCCGTCTGGCTGGCGTTGCCGAAATAGGGGGAAAGCTGGGCGAGCTGCTGCTGAAGGGCGATCGGGTCGACGGAATCCTGGAAGGTGAAACTCGGCACGCCGATCACCAGATGCGCGGTCACGTCCTGGAGGTCGGCCAGCTCGTTGACCAGCGTGGCCTGAAACTTGACGGAAGCCTTGCCCTCGCCATCGATGTCCACCTTGTAGCTGGGGATCCAGCGCAGGCCCTTTTGAATGTACATCATGCCCACGTCGGCTGTGCCGGCGGGCTTGCCTTTCCACTGCATCTTCAACGTCAGGAGGTTGCGGAACTCCTCCGCGGCGGCCTTGGGATGTACCTCGCCGGCGATGGTCACGTCGCGGATGGCGTCCACGCGGACGGTCTTGACGCCGAGCTGCGTCTTGAGCAGCACCACCTCGCCCTTGACCGGCAGTTGCGGGACGGTATTGGGCGGGCTGGTGGCCTCCAACTCCTGGCCGCTGCGGAACGGCAGGGCGACGATGGTGGCGGGATAGATCTGGCCGGTGTTCTCGGTGATGGTGGCCTCCGCGCCGATGTTGGCTTCCAGAATCTCACGGAGGTTGAGGGCCGTGCGTTCGACGCGCACGTACCGCTGGCTGGCGGTGACGGCCTGGAGCTTGGCGTCCTTGTCGGCGCTGTACGGCCAGAACGCCCCCAGCAGCGGCGTGGGCAGGTAGTCCAGCACGACGTTGCCAGCCTGGTCGGTGGGCACCTTGCCGGCGTGGAGGACCAGGGCGTGGCCGTCCTTGAAGATGGTCACCTCCTTGATCGGCATCTGGGCCAGGGCCGACGACGGTTCAGCCTGCTCGGCCCAGGCCGGCAGACACAGGGCGAGCATCGTGACGACGGCTAGGGACACTTGGCGTTTTGTAGGCATGGGTCTCTCCTTTTGGAAAGTTTGGGTCACAAACGCCGCTACCCTTCTGACGCCCGAGGAGGCGAAAAGTTCTCCTGTTTGTCCCCTCCAAGACGGCGGGGTGGGACTCACGACGTTGCCGGCGGCCGGAGGCGCGAGAGTTTGGCGGCTTTTTCGAACATGCGCCCGGCCCGGAGGAGCGTTTCCTCGCTGAAGACCGGCCCGATGAGCTGCATGCCGATGGGCAGGCCGGCCTTGGACAACCCCGCCGGCAGCGACAGCCCAGGCAGCCCGGCCAGGTTCAGGCTGATGGTGTAGATGTCCTCCAGGTACATCGTCAGCGGGTCGGCCGTCTTTTCGCCCAGCCTAAAGGCCGTCGTCGGGGCCACAGGGCACAGCACCAGGTCGCAGCGCCCGAAGGCCTGGTCGAAGTCGTTCTTGATCAGCCGGCGGACCTTCAGGGCCTTGTTGTAGTAGGCGTCGTAATACCCGGCCGAGAGCGTGTAGGTCCCCAGCATGATGCGTCGCTTGACCTCCTCGCCGAAGCCTTCCGCACGCGTCTTGGAGTACAGCGCGATGATGTCGTCGACCGGCTGGGCGGTCCGGTGGCCGTAGTGGACGCCGTCATAGCGGGCCAGGTTGCTGGAGGCCTCGGCCATGGCCACGATGTAGTAGCAGGCCACGGCGTAGGAGCTGACTTGGCCGGCGGCGTCGATGTTGATGCGGCTGTGCGGCAGCGAGACTTCGACGACGGAGGCGCCCAGCGACTTGAACACCTCAGCCGCCTTGCCGATGGCGGCGGCAATCTCGCCGTCCAGCGCCTTGGAGAAGAATTCGCTCGGCCAGCCGACGCGCAAGCCCTTCAGCGGTTCGTCCAGCGTGGCCAGATAGTCCGGCACGGGGCGGTCCAGGCAGGTGGAGTCTTTGGCGTCGTGGCCGGCGATGGCGCCCAGTAGCAGGGCGCAGTCGGCGATGTCTTGCGCGATGGGGCCGATCTGATCCAGGCTGCTACCGAAGGCCACCAGGCCATAGCGGCTGACGCGCCCGTAGGTGGGCTTCAGCCCCACCACGCCGCAGAACGCCGCCGGCTGGCGGATCGATCCGCCCGTGTCGCTGCCCAATGCCCCGGCGGCCAGGCGGGCGGACACCGCCGCGGCCGATCCGCCCGAGGAGCCGCCCGGCACGCGGGAGGTGTCCCAGGGATTGGCCGTGGGGCGAAAGCCACTGTTCTCGGTGGAGGAACCCATCGCGAACTCGTCCATGTTCGTCTTGCCGAGGATAACGGCGCCGGCGGCCTCCAGCTTTCCCACGGCCGTGGCCATGTAGGGGGCGCGGAAATTGGCCAGGATTTTCGACGCGCAGGTGGTCCGGCCGTAAGGCGTGCAGAAGTTGTCCTTGATGGCCAGCGGCACGCCGGCCAGGGGGCCGAGCTTTTTGCCCGCGGCGCGGGCGGCATCGACGGCCTTGGCCTGCTCCATCGCGCGGTCGGCCAGGACGTCGTTGTAGGCATGCAGGGTCGGCTCGCCGGCGGCGATGGCCGACAGATACGCCTCCGCCGCCTCGGCGGCCTTGCACTGGCCGGCCGCGATGGCCGCAGCCAATTCCCGCGCCGATAAGTCTGTAATCTTGTTTGCGCCCATGATGATGTTGGAAAAAATCGCTACTGGCTGTCGCCGATGACCTTGGGGACCTTGAAAAAGTTTCCGTCGCGCTGCGGCGCGTTGGCCAACGCCTGGTCCGGCGTCAGCGACTCGCCGGGCGTGTCGGCGGCCAGGACGTTGTGGATTTCCACGGCGTGGGCCATGGGCTGGACGTTGGAGGTGTCCAGCTCGCGCAGCTTGTCGAAGTAATCCAAAATGCCGGCCAGCTGGCGGCTGAAAGTCTGCACCTCCTGCTCCGTCAGCTCAATGCGGCTGAGCTTGCCGATGTGCCGCACCAGGTCCAGGTCGATCGTCTTAGCCATGGTTCGCTCCTGCGGCTTGTATCATTAGCGTAAGTGCCTCCCGTGTCAACGCATCGAATGTTTTCGTACGTTGACCTGCCGGCGGGCCGCTGGTATAGTGCCCTCGTCCACACGTCCCGGGCACACGGCCCGGACGCACGTGCCAAGGAACTGCATGCCCAAAGACGATGCCATCGAGGTCGAGGCCGTGGTGAAGGCGGCGCTGCCCAACGCCATGTTCCGCCTGGAAATCACCCTGGGGGATACCAAGCACGAAATTATCGGCCACATCTCCGGCAAGATGCGGCGCAACTACATCCGCATTACCCCCGGCGACAAGGTCGTCGTCCAGCTCAGCCCCTACGACCTGACCAAGGGTCGCATCATCTTCCGCCAGCGATAAGTGGGGACCGGAGTACCGGAAGACCAGAATACCGTAGAAAAAGCAGGGTCGCGGTCTTTGTGATTCGTCTTAAAATTCCGCCGAGCGCGGCGTGCGTGGGTAAGGGATCACGTCACGGATGTTGGCCATGCCGGTGACGAATTGGAGCATCCGCTCCAGCCCCAGGCCAAAGCCTGCGTGCGGCACCGTGCCGTAGCGGCGAAGGTCCAGGTACCAGGCGTAGTCGTCCACCTTCATGCCGGCGGATTCCATGCGTTGGCGCAGCACGTCCAGCCGGTCCTCGCGCTGACTGCCGCCGATGATCTCGCCGATCCGCGGCACCAGCACGTCCATCGCGGCGGCGGTCCGGCCGTCGTCGCTCAAGCGCATGTAGAACGGTTTGATGGCCGCGGGATAGTCGGTGAGGATCACCGGCCGGCGGAAGACCTCCTCGGTGAGGTACCGCTCGTGCTCGGTCTGGAGGTCGGTGCCCCAGTGAACGGGGAAGGTCCAGGGCCGCCCGGATTTTTCCAGCCGCTCGATGGCCTCGGTGTAGCTCAGGCGGACGAAATCGTTGGCCGCCACGGCTTCCAGCGCCGCTGAGACAGTCTTATCCACCTGCTGGTTGAAGAACTCCATGTCTTCGCGGCAGCGATCCATCGCCGCGGCGGTTAGGAATTTGAGGAATTCCTCCGCCAGCTTCGCGTCGCCGTCCAAGTCGCAGAAGGCCATCTCCGGCTCGACCATCCAGAACTCGGCCAGGTGCCGCGGCGTGTTGGAGTTTTCGGCACGGAAGGTCGGCCCGAAGGTGTACACCTTGCCCAGGGCGCAGGCGTAGGTTTCGGCCTCCAGTTGGCCGCTGACGGTCAGGTAAGTCGAACGGGCGAAAAAGTCCTGGTCGAAGTCCACCGCGCCATCCGGCGTGCGCGGCGGCTTGGCCAGGTCCAGGTTGGTGACGCGGAAGAGCTGGCCGGCGCCTTCGCAGTCGCTGGCGGTGATGATGGGCGTGTGGATGTAGAGGAACCCGCGCGACTGGAAGAATTCGTGGATGGCCGCCGACAGCACGCTGCGGACGCGAGCCACCGCGCCAAAGGTGTTCGTCCGCGGCCGAAGGTGCGCCACGGTCCGCAGGAATTCGTAGCTATGGTGCTTGGGCTGGATGGGGTAGCTCGTGGCGTCGGCCGGACCCAGGACGGTCACTTCCGTCGCCCGCAGCTCCACGCGCTGGCCCTTGGCGGGGCTTTCCACCAGCACGCCGCGGACGGTCAGCGACGCCCCGGCCGTCAGATGCACGATCTGGCTGTCGTAGTTCGGCAGCTTGTTCTCGGCCACGATCTGGAGGCAGGCCAGGCACGAGCCGTCGTTGAGCGTGATGAAACTGAAGCCCCCCTTGCTGGTCCGAAGGGTGCGCACCCAGCCGCCGATGGAGATCTCCGTGCCGGCCGGCAATGTGGCGAGGGCGTCGCGGATGACGGTCCGTTCCATGGCTGTTCGACTGCGCTCACAGTGAAAAGCAACCGTCAGTGTACCGCGCGGTGCGGGCGGAGGCGATTGCTTAGGTCGCTGCCGATTCGGCGGGGGGCGTGTAATTCCGCTTGAGCGGCTTGACGATCTTGCCGTCGCGGATGGCCGCCGTCGAGACGTTGATCCGCGTGACCTTGCCGCCGATGACGGCCCGGACGCGTTGCATGTTCACGCGGAATTTGCGTTTGGTCTTTCCGGTGATTTTTCGGCCGACGCCGCCGAGATACTTGGCCTTGCCGCGACGGGTGTATTGCCTGCCGCTGGCGGTCTTCTTTCCGGTGAATGGGCATACGCGAGGCATAGCGGACGACTCCTGTGGTTTATTTGTCCTTGTCTTCCTCTTTGGCCTTGGCCGCGGAGGCGATAATCTGCTGCTGCACCTGGCCCGGCACCGGCTCGTAGTGGCTCAGTTCCATCGAGTAGCTGCCTTGGCCGCCGGTGACGGATCGCAGTTGGCTATTGTACTGCATGACCTCGGCCAGCGGGGCCTGGGCCTTGATGACGCACTGTCCGCCGGGCAGCACGTCCTGCCCGAGGATTCTCCCGCGCCGTCCGGACAGGTCGCCGGTGATGTCGCCCATGTAGTTGGCCGGCACGGTGACTTCCAGGTTCACGATGGGCTCCAGGATCACGGGCTTGGCCTTGTTGATAGCGTCGATGAAGGCGTACTTGCCCGCCGTGCGGAAGGCGACTTCCTTGGAGTCCACGGGGTGGTGCTTGCCGTCGGTGATGAAGACCTTGATGTCCTGCATGGGGTAGCCGGCGATGGCGCCGCTGTGCATGACGTCCACCACGCCCTTCTCGATGGCCGGCAGGAATTGGCGGGGGATCGACTCGCCGAACAGCTCATCCACGAACTCGTAGCCGCCGCCCCGTTCAGCCGGCTCGACGCGCAGGTACACCTCGCCGAACTGGCCGGCGCCGCCGGTCTGCTTCTTGTGGCGGTGATGGCCCTCGGCCTTGATGGAGATGGTCTCGCGGTAGGGGATTTTGGGCGGCTTGGTCTCCACCTCCAGGTCGAACCGCTGCTTCATCTTGGTCAGCATGATCCGCAGGTGCAGGTCGCCGATGCCGGAGATGACCGTTTCGTTGGTCTGGCTGTCGCGCGTGGACAGGAAGGTGCGGTCCTCCTCGGACAGCTTGGACAACGCGCCGGAGATTTTCTGCTCGTCGTTGCGGCTCTTGGGGGTGATGGCCAGGGAGTACATCGGGTGCGGGAAGGGCAGCATGGCCCGGAACATGGGCTTGATCTCCGTGTGGAGCACGTCGCCGGTCTGAATCTCCTCGACCTTGGGCAGGGCGATGATGTCGCCCGCGACGGCCTGCTTGATCTCGGAAGATTCCTTGCCCTGCATCTTGAACAGGTGGCCGATCTTCACCGGCCGCTTCTGGTCGCCCAGCACGTACATCGTCTCCGGCTGGACGGTGCCCTGGAGGATGCGAATCCAGGCCATCTTGCCGACGAACGGGTCGGTGGTGAGCTTGAAGGCCTGGCCGATGAACGGCTTGGCTGGGTCCGCCGCGGCGGGCACTTCCGCCGCGTCGGCAGCCGTCCCGGAGCGGATCGGCCGGCCCTTGGCGCGAGCGGGGGAGGGGAAGTACTTGACCACGGCGTCCATGAATTCCTTCACGCCGACCTCGCCGCGGGCGGCCATGAAAAGCATCGGGATGACCGTCCCGCTGATCATGGCCACGGCGAAGGCCTCGGCCAGCTTCTCCGGGGCGATCGACGCACCGCCGAGGTAGGCTTCCATGAGCGCCTCATCGGCCTCGATGATGCTCTCCACCAGTGGCGTGTGGTAGTCGGCCACGTCGCCCAGGTCGCTGGCGCCGCTGGCATTGACAAAGCAATCCACCACGCCTTTGCAGCCGCCGGTGGGCAGGTTCATGGGCCGGCAGGTCGGCCCGAACGACTCGGTGATTTCCTTCATCAGGTTGTCCAGCTGGACGTTCTCGCCGTCGATCCTGTTGATCACGATGGCGATGGGTATGTGGTTATCCTGGGCGAGCTTGAACAGGCGGCGGGCGTTGACCTCGATGCCCGCCAAGGCCGACAGGACCACGATGGCGATGTCCGCCCCGCTCATCGCGCTGATCGCCCCGCCGATGAAATCAGGATAGCCGGGAGCGTCCAGGAGGTTGATCTCCACCCCCTGATGTTCCAGGTGTGCTGCGGCGGGGTCCACGGAATGGCCGCGTTCCTTCTCGATGTCCGAGTGGTCCAGATGGCTGGTGCCGTCGGCCACCGAGCCCAGCCGGCCGGTGATCTTGGCGGCGTGGAGCATGGCCTCGGCCAGGGTGGTCTTGCCCGACCCGCCATGGCCCAGGAAGGCGATGTTGCGAATGTCCTGCGGCTTGGAAACCGGCATAGTGCTCTCCAGCTTGCCCGTCGCGGTTCATCGGCCCGGAGGACGCAAAGTGCCCCAAAGCGTCCGTCCTTGGCCGGTAAAACGCACCACTATAAGAGGTATCCCTTGCGCGGGCAAGCAAAAACGTTCGCCGTCCCGCCAGCCGACGCCTAACCGGCCGTTCCGCCGGTGAATCGCTGAAGGGTGAGGTTCTGGACGTTGTGGCACTGGAGGACGGGCGGCTGCTTAGCCTCCACCTGCACGCCCGCCAGGACGATGTCCTTGGCGTCTTGGATCGTCACGCCGCGATCCGCAGCCAGGATGGAATTCTCGATGGTGATGGCCTCGATGGGCATCTCCGGCAGGCCGCGGAGATTGATGGCCGTCCCGGCCGAGCGGCAGACGACGTTGGTGATGTGGAAGTTGCGGAACCGCGGCGTCCGCTCGCTGACCGGCTCGACGCGCTCGGTTTTCTCCCCTGGCTCCGATTCGCCCGGCGCCATGCCGCCGTAGTACATGTCGAACAGAATGGCGTCGTGGGGAATGCCATCCATCTCGATGTTGCTGATGCGGATGTTCTCCACCACGCCGCCCCGGCCTCGAGTGGTCTTGAAACGCAAGCCGACGTCAGTGCCGGTAAAGACGCAGTTGGATACCTCGATGTTCCGCACGCCGCCGGACATCTCGCTGCCGACGACCACGCCGCCGTGGCCGTGGGCGACGGTGCAGTTGGAAATGGTCACGTTCTCGGTGGGCCGGCCCAGCTTTTGCCCGGCCTCGTCGCGCCCGCTCTTGAGGCAGATGGCGTCGTCGCCCACGTCAAAGTGGCTGTCGGTCACCAGGCAGTTGCGGCAGCTGTCCAGGTCCAGGCCGTCGCCGTTCTGGCTCCACCAGGGGTTCAGCACCTTCACGCGGCGAATCGTCACGCCGTCGCACAGCAGGGGGTGCAGGTTCCAGGCGGGGGAGTTCTGGAACGTCGGGCCCTCCAGGAGCACGTCGCGGCATTCCGTCAGCTCCAGCAGGCAGGGGCGCAGGAATTCCCGCACCGGCTCGTAATCCTCCAGGCGAGGCGTTTTGCCGCCGGCGCGCAGCTTGCCCAGGTACGCCCGGGCGTCCCGCGCCCGGGCCGTCGGCCACCAGATTTTGCCGCTTTCGTCGGTCGCCCCGCCGCTGGCCAGCAGGTCCGCCCATTGCTGGGCGGTCATCTTGGACTTTTTGACCGGCCGCCAGGCCTGGCCCTGGCCGTCGAAGACGCCCTGGCCGGTGATAGCGACGTGGCACAGGTCGCGCCCGTGGATGGGCGCCGTGCAGCGGACCCGCTGCTCGCCCTCGTAGTGTGTCTGCACCAGGGGATAGTCGCCGTACTCGCGGCTGAACAGGATGGTCGCCCCGGCCTCGACGTGCAGCTCCACGTAGCTCTGCAGGCCGATGGGGCCGGTCAGGTACGTCCCCGGCGGGAACAGAACCGTCCCGCCGCGTGCCGCCGCGGCCGCCTTGATGGCCTCGGCGATGGCCTGGGTGTTCTTGGTCTTGCCGTCACCGACGGCGCCGTAATCCGCCACGTTGAAGACGCTACTCACATTTCGCTCCTATCTAATTCGGGCAGTGGTTCTCCGATTTCGGTCAGGGCCACGCCCAGCAGTTTTTGCGCCAGGGCGTCGATGGCCTCGGCGGGTCCGGAAAAGTGGAACGTTCGATGGCTGTGCGTGATGGCCCTTCCTTTGGTCAGCTCGGCCGCCGGGCTGGAGGTCTCCAGTTCGTAGAACGGCCCAAGCTGGCCGGCGCCGGGTGCGGCCTCGCCGTCGTTATAGCTGTTCACGGCGTCGCCGGTGAAGGGCTTTTTCTGCATTTCCCACAGGCTGTTGACGTACGGCCGCTTGCCGGCGTTCCTCGGCAGGCTGAATTGCACGACCGTCAGCACGCCGCTGTCGGGATCAAAGCTGCCTAGTAAATTCTTGGCCCGGTGCGGCGAGACGCCGATCTTGCTGCGGTATCGGCCGTCGCACGTCAGTAGCAGGTGATCTTCCGCCACGCGGCAGCGCTCCGGCGGAAGCTGGCCGAAGTAGTTGGTCGTCGCCTTGGGTCCGAGCTTGCGATCCGGCCCGGCCTTGAAGGGCACGATCACCTTGCCGCGGGGCAGGGGTTTGAACTGGCCGAGAATCCAGATGCTGACCAGACCGCCGGCCTTGGTCCAGGGCTTCTGGCCGGTGTTGGTCAGCGTGTTGCAGGACTCAAAGCCCACCATTTTCACGGCCGAGGGGATGGGCGTCCCAAGCAGTTTGCCGGCCGCCGGCGGCGAGATGATCGAGACGGTGCGATGGACCCCGCAGCGGAACGTCGTGCCGGCGTAGTTGGTCACGTCCATCTGGCGGGTCATCGTGACGGCGTTTTTGGCGGCCTTGGCGACTTGGAAGTCGCCGGTGTTGAAGGCGGGCGGGGTCTTCCAGTGGGCCACGTCGAACGGTTCGCCGGCCGCGTGGAACAGGCCGAACTGCCCGGATTCCGGCCCCAGCCAGAAGCGGTCCTCGCCGCCGTAATTGTTGAAGTGGACGTCCTCGGCGCCGGCGACGATGAATCGCGCGTTCAGCCAGCCGAAGCTCGCCCCGTCCGACCCGGCCAGCGTGGAGGTCATCACGCGGCCCTGGTAGGCCGGGGCCACGGCCACCTTGGCGGTCCCGGCCGCCAGTTCCAGGACCTGCGTGTAGCGGGACAAGAACGCCACGTCGTCGGCATAGGTGTTCGCGAGCGTAGGGTTATCCTTTCTGGGGTCTGTGGGAAAAAAGTAATAATAATTCGTGGGAGTACGGATGTCCACGGCCAGGGCGACGGGCCGGCGGGCGCAGGCGGCCGCATGATTGGTAAAGGTGCGCTCGGACGTGTACAATCGGCACGCATGTGCGGCATTTGCGGCATCGTCGATTGGACGGGAAAGCAAATCGAATCCTCGCGCCTCGTCGCCATGCGCGACCTCATGACGGCCCGGGGGCCGGACGATGCCGGGCTGTACCTCGAGCGGGGCGTGGGGCTGGGCCACCGGCGGCTGAGCATTATTGACTTGTCCGCCGCGGCCCGCCAGCCAATGGCCAACGAGGACGGGACGATTCAACTGGTCTACAACGGGGAGATCTACAATTTCCTGGACCTCCGCAAGGAACTGCTGGCCGCGGGGCATCGCTTCGTGTCGCGGAGCGATACGGAGGTCCTGGTCCACGGCTACGAGCAGTGGGGCATTGACGGGCTGGTGAAACGCATTGAGGGCATGTTCGCCTTCGCGATCTGGGACGGGGGCCGGCGGCAGCTGCATCTGGTCCGCGACCGCTTGGGCAAGAAACCCCTGTTCTACCGCCAGACCGCCGGCCGTTGCGTCTTTGCCAGCGACATCAAGAGCATTTACCTGGAAGCCGACGGGCGGCTGGCCCCCGATGAGCGGGCGATTGACGAATTCCTCTACTACACGGTGATCTCCCAGCCGCGGACGATCTTCGCCAACGTGCGCAAGCTGTCAGCGGGACACGTCGCCACGTTCCAGGAATCCGGCGGGACGGTGAGGTCGTACTGGCAACCGGACTTTACCGCCAAGGCGGCCAAGTCGGTCGACCAGTGGCTCGAAGGGATCGACTGGCACCTCCACAGGGCCGTGAAGCGGCGGCTGATTTCCGACGTGCCCATCGGGGCCTTCCTCAGCGGCGGGGTGGACAGCGGTTGCGTCTGCGCCGTCATGGCCAAGGAGGCGTCGGTGACGCCGCGGACGTTCTCGGTGGGTTTTGCCGACGCCCCGGATTGGGACGAGCGCCGCTACGCCCAGGCCGTGGCCCGGCACATCGGTTCGGATCACGCCGAGCTGCTGGTCGATCCGGACGTCGCGCCGATCCTGGCGCAATTGGTCTGGCAGCACGGCGAGCCGTATGGGGATTCGTCCATGGTGCCGACGTTCCTCATCGCCCGCGAGGCCCGCAAGCACGTGACCGTCGTGCTGACCGGAGACGGCGGCGATGAGGCCTTCGCCGGCTACAGCCGCCACCTGCGGTCCGCTCTGCCGGAGCGGTACGCCTATCTGCCCGGCCTGGTGACCGGCTGGCTGATTCCGGCAGCCTCGCGGTTGCTGGCGGCGATGGCCGGGCGAACGACGCTGGCCCACAATTTCCAGCTTGCGGCCGATTATCTCAGCGGCCGCCGCGAGGCGCTGGCCTATAGCACGTGCTGGTTCGACGCCTGGCGGCGCGAGCTGTACAGCGACGATTACATGGCGCGATTGGGCGGGTGGCATCCGCTGGAGACCCGCCGGCCGCTGCTGAACATGCTGGCGGGGCCGACGAGCCTGGACCGCGCCCTGGAATATCTGATGCGGACCACGCTCTGCGACGACTACCTGACCAAGGTGGACGTCGCCACCATGGCCAACTCGCTGGAAGCGCGGTGCCCGTTCCTGGACGCCGAACTGCTGACTTTTGCCATGACCATCCCTTCGGAGCTTCTGGTCTCAGGCTGGCAGAAAAAGGCCCTGCTGAAGCGATATGCCCAACATCTTATTCCACAAGAGGTTATCTATCGCAAAAAACAAGGGTTCGCCGTGCCCATCCGACGTTGGTTCCAAAACGAATGGCGCCTTCCCTTGGAGCGGTTCCTGCTTTCCAAGCAGGCCTGCCAGCGGGGTTATTTCAGGCCATCGACGGTCAGGCAGGTGCTCCAGGAGCACGCCGCCAGCCGGCGCAATCATGCAGGGCGGATATGGACGCTGTTGGTCTTTGAGATTTGGAACCGGCTGTTCGTGGACCGGACCATGACCGCCGCCGACCCCGTACTGGTCTGAGTGGATGCGGCCGGGAGTGAACTTTCCCCCCCGTCCGGCCGATAGTAACAAATAGGAAAGACCTTCCTACCGCGTCGAGGCGAGGCGGTCGTGCAGCAAACAGGCCGTCGGCGAGCCGGCGGCTTGATACGCCTCCCGGCCGTTTGTAGAATGTATAAATGAGTCCCGCTGTGCCGGGGACATGGAGTTACCAAGTTATGTTGGAACGACTTACCGAGCGGGCCAAAAAGGTCCTGGCGCTTGCCAATCAGGAAGCCCAGCGGTTCAACCACGAGTGTGTCGGCACCGAGCATTACCTCCTGGGGCTGGTGAAGGAGGGCACGGGCGTCGGCGCCAACGTGCTGAAGAACCTGGGGCTGGACCTGCATCGCGTCCGCCTGGAGGTGGAGAAGGTCGTCCGCCCCGGGCCGGAAATGGTCCAGATCAGCGCACTGCCCAAGACCCCCCGCGCCAAGAAGGTGCTGGAGTACGCGCTGGAAGAAGCCCGCAACCTGAATCACAACTACATCGGCACCGAGCACATCCTGCTGGGCCTGCTGCGCGAGCGGGATTGCGTGGCCGCCCAGGTGCTCATGAACATGGGGCTGAAGCTGGAAGACGTCCGCGCCGAGGTGCTGGAGCTGATCGGCGCCGGTCCGGACCAGGCGGCCGAGGATCAGGCCCAGGCCACGGTGGGCGAGGCCCCGGCCAAGCGGCCCAAGAGCAAGACCCCGGCCCTGGACAGCTTCGGCCGCGACCTGACGGAACTGGCCCGCGAAGGGCAGCTGGACCCGGTCATCGGCCGGGAAGACGAGATCGAACGCGTCGTGCAGGTGCTGTGCCGGCGCACGAAGAACAACCCCGTGCTGCTGGGCGAGGCCGGCGTGGGCAAGACGGCCATCGTCGAGGGCCTGGCGCAGAAGATCGTCGGCCATGACGTGCCGGAGCTGCTGCACGATCGGCGGATCGTCGCGCTGGACCTGGCGATGATGGTGGCCGGCACCAAGTACCGCGGCCAGTTCGAGGAGCGCATCAAGGCCGTCATGAACGAGGTCCGCCGGGCCAAGAACGTCATCCTGTTCATCGACGAGCTGCACACCCTGGTGGGCGCCGGCGGGGCCGAGGGCGCCATCGACGCGGCCAACGTGCTCAAGCCGTCGCTGTCGCGCGGCGAGATCCAGTGCATCGGCGCCACCACGATGGACGAATACCGCAAGTACATCGAGAAGGACGGCGCCCTGGAGCGGCGGTTCCAGACCATCATTGTCAACCCGCCCAACCGCGATCAGACGCTGAACATTCTCCGCGGCCTGCGCGACCGCTACGAGGCGCACCACCGCGTGCACATCACCGACCATGCCCTGGAGCAAGCGGTGGAGCTGTCCAGCCGCTACGTCACCGGGCGCGTCCAGCCGGACAAGGCCATCGACGTCATCGACGAGGCCGGCGCCCGCGTGCGCCTCAAGACCATGACCAAACCGCCCAACCTCTCGGAGCTGGAGGCCGACATCACGCGCCTTCAGACTGAGAAGGACGAGGCCGTCAAGAGCGCCGACTACGAGCGTGCGGCCGAGCTGCGCGATCGGGCCGAGAATCTGCGGGCCGAAAAGGACCGCCTCCAACGCGACTGGAAAGAGCAGGCCGACAAGGCCGGCGGCACGGTCGACGAGGAAGTGGTGGCCGAGGTGGTCTCCAAGATGACCGGCGTGCCCCTGACCCGCCTGGAGAAGGAAGAGGCCCAGCGGCTGCTGGAACTGGAAAACGAGTTGCACAAGCGCGTCGTCAGCCAGGACGAGGCGATCAAGGCGGTGGCCAAGAGCATCCGTCGCGCCCGCGCCGGCCTGAAGGACCCGCGCCGGCCCATGGGCAGCTTCATCTTCGCCGGGCCCAGCGGCGTCGGCAAAACGCTGCTCTCTAAGGCGCTGGCCGAGTTCATGTTCGGCGACGAGGAAGCCCTGATCCAGATCGACATGTCGGAGTACATGGAGAAGCACAACGTCTCCCGGCTGATCGGCGCCCCGCCCGGCTACGTCGGCTACGAGGAAGGCGGCCAGCTCACCGAGCGCATCCGCCGCCGGCCGTACGCCGTCGTGCTGCTGGACGAGATCGAAAAGGCCCACCCCGATGTGTTCAACACGCTGCTCCAGATCATGGAAGAAGGCCATCTGACCGATTCCTTCGGCCGGCGGGTCGACTTCCGCAACACCATCGTGATCCTGACGACGAACATCGGCGCCGAGCTGATCAAGAGCGGCGGCGGTTTCGGCTTCAGCAAGCGGGACGAGGAATCCACCTACGAGAAGATGAAAGACCTGCTGCACAAAGAGGTGGAGCGGCACTTCCGGCCGGAATTCCTCAACCGCCTGGACGACGTGATCGTGTTCAAGGCCCTCAGCCGCGACGACCTGGTCACGATCGTGGACTACGAGCTCCGCAAGGTCCGCCAGCGCTTGGCCGACGAGCATCACCTGGAGATCGATCTGACCGAGGACGCCCGGCAGTTCCTGATCGAGCGGGGCTACAATCCCGACTTCGGCGCCCGGCCGCTGCGGCGGGCGATCGAGCAGTACGTCGAGGACCCCATCAGCGAGGAGGTCCTGCGCGGCGCCTACAAGAATGCCGCCAAGATCGTCGTCTCGCTGGCGACGGCGGCCGAGGGCACCGAGCCGCATCTGCGCTTCACGCCCACCGGCCAGAAGGCCGCGCCCGGCGGCAAGCTCCAGGAAGTGCACGAGGGCACGTGACGGCCGACCGCACCCCCCGGTAGCCTGCGGCCGGGCGGTGAAAGTCAGCGGCAGACATAATTTTTGACGACAAGACGCCCCGGCGGAACACCGCTGGGGCGTCGCTGTTTTTCGCCTCTGCCGAGAACGTCGCCGGCAATGATATGGCCGCGCGGCGGGGGATAGTTGGTGCAGACAAAAGGGCGGCGCGATAAAGTATCGCTCCGCGATTTTGGGCTTCGATGCGGAGGAATTAAAGGAACACAGTGACGGAGCGTGCGTCAAAACCATTAGCGGACTCACCGGCCGTCCAGCCCGCCGGCCAGACGATTGCCTTCGAGGACCAGGGCCTGATCGAGCGTTGCCGCCAGGGCGAGATGCAGGCCTTTGGCCTCCTGGTGGCCAAGTACCAGGACCGGATCTTCAACCTGGTCCGGCGGATGTGCCCGCGGCAGGCGGACGCCGAAGAATTGGCCCAGGAGGCTTTTCTGCGGGCGCTGGAAAAATTGGATCAGTTCCGCGGGCAGAGCCAGTTTTACACCTGGCTGTTCCGCATCGCCTCGAACCTGGCGATTTCTCACTGCCGGCGGAACGGCCAGATACGCTTTGCGCCCCTGGGCGACCGGGAAGACGGCGCCGCCGGCCAGGCCGCCCGGCACCGCTCGATGGCGCAGCCGGCCGCGGACCCCCAGGCGGCTGCGATGTCCGCCGAGACGGCTGCCCGCGTGACCGAGGCGCTGGACGGGCTGGACGAAGAGCACCGATTGATCGTGGTCCTCCGCGACGTGGAGGACATGGACTACGCCGCGATTGCCGCCGTCCTGGAGGTGCCCATCGGGACGGTCAAGAGCAGGCTGCACAGGGCCCGGACCCTGCTGAAGGAAAAACTCACGGGCCTGGTATAGTCGAATGCGAGACCGAAAGAACATAGCCGAGCAGTTGTCCGCCTATCTGGACGGCGAGCTGAGCGACGAGCAGGCCCGCCGCGTCCGCAAGGCCCTGAAGGACGATCCGTCGCTGGCCAGAGAGTTGGAGGCCCTCAAGGCGGCGCGGGAGCTGGTGCATTCGCTTCCCCCGCACAAGGCCCCGGAAGATTTCACCGCCGCGGTGCTGGAGCGGGCGGAGCGGTTGCGGCTGGTGGCGCCGGCCCCGGTTGCGGCGGGCAGGTGGTCGATTAACTGGGTGTCGCTGGCCACGGCCGCGATCGTGCTGATCACGGTGGGCATCGGCGTGGTGGTGACGTTGCGGCTGACGCTGACTCCAAGCTGGACGGAGAAGGTCGCCCGCAAGCAAGTCTCCAACGAGCCAGCCGCCACGACGCCTTCCGGAAGCGCCGCGACAAAAGAAGTCGCCGCTACCCCTGTCGCATTGGCCCCGCAGGAGGCCAAGTCGCTTCGCTCTTTAGGCGCCGTCAGCGGCAGTTTATCGCAGACCGGTGCGCCGTCGCCTACCGGCGGGGGGGAGGAGAAAGCAGAGGCGCTCTCGGTGGCCGCGGCGCCGAGCCCGCTGGCCGGTTCTGCTGTCGACGTCGTGACAGGAGACAACAAACTATTCGACCGCATGCGAGGGTTTGCGGGGCCGCCCGCCAGTGCTGAACAGAGTCGAACCGCCACCAGCCAGCCGGCATCTGCCCCCGCCACGGCGCCGGCGAGCCAGCCGGCCAGTGCGCCGGCATCCCAACCGGCCAAGGTTAGTGAACCGTCGTCTCAACCGGCCGTGGAGCCTCCAAGCGACGTGCCTATCTTCCCGCTGGAAGATAAGGATCCCTCAGCCCCGGCCGCTGGCTCGCAGGAAACTTCCACGGACAATCCGGCTGAATAAGACCCCTGGACGGCTCTATCCCCGCAAGGTGTTCCTGGCGCGCCGTGAGGTAGGTTGTTTCTTTTTGACGGCCTGTGAGGTGCTCGTCCTGCTGTACGACCACTCCTTGCTCGCCACCTTGCCGTCGCGGAAATGGATAGCCGCGCGGGAATACGGGGCGGCGTCGTGGACGTAAACCCAAGTCTGGCCGTCCGACGACGTGGACGTGGGCTTGCCCACGGCCCTTTGGGCGTCCCAAGCCGGCTGACCGACGTAGAGGGTCTCGTAGCGGTCGCGGGTGCAGGATTTTTTGGAATAACAGCCGCCGAGGCAAACTGCCGCGAGAGATGCGATCAGGATGACCGTCAAGCCGTGTTTCATATTCGGTCCGCGGGGGCCTGCGGGCGGGCCTATTGTCCCGCGATAAACACCCGCTCGGAAAAAACTCGCTCCGTGAACGGGCTGGAGAACGTGACCAGCAGCACGAAGCGATCCCCGACGGCGATGGCCTGGCCCCATTGGAGACGGAACTTGTAGGTGCGGGTGATGTTGTCCCAATGGAGGCGATTGGCCTTGGGGTCGGTCAGCGGCACGTCCCAGGAGGCGATTTTGACGCCCTTGGGGTCTATGTCGTTGGCGCGGAAGGTGTACAGCTCGAAGCGGAAGTCGCCGAACGCCCGCGTGGTGTCGTCGTAGGCGTCCTTGACCTCGATGCGGACGTCAATGCCCTTGATTCCGCCCGCCTCGTCGAAAACCCGCATCCCCGTGAAGGGATGAATGCCGATGCTCTTGGGGAGCATCAGGCTGACGGGGTAGGGGACCGGTTGGCTGGTGGGGGTCCGCGGGCTCAGGAAGCCCTGGCAGGCCGGCAGCGTCATCGCGGCCAGCCACGCCAGCGGCAGTATGCGGCGGAGGTTGCAATCTCTCACGGGTGCTGTCCTTGCCGGCCCGCCGGATGCACGCCGGGCCTGGTGAGCGGGAATATACCCCCTCGGCGCCGGCGGCGACAAGCGCCTAGTGCGATTGGTCTTCCAGGCCGCCGTGGAGGACCACCAACTCGTCGCACTCTTCCTGGCGTGGGGCGTTCAGCATGGTCAGGTAGCGGTCGATGGCCTGGGCCATGCGTTGGGCGCCCAGCGTGGGGTGGCTGCTGCGATCGCGGATGCGTTGCTCGCAGAGCGATTGCGGCACGTCGAAATAGATAATCTTCGTGCGATGGCCGTGCTGCCGGGCGGCCGCGATGAACTGAGCACGCTGGCCGGCCAGCGGATTGGTCCGGTCGATGACGATCCGTTCCGCGCCGGCCTCCAGGATCTGGCGGCAGCGGGTGAGGATGGATTCGAAGTGGTGGGGGCCCTCGTCCTGGCTGAGGCGGACGTAATCCGACAACGCCGTGCGGCAATAATGCGTCTTGCCGGCCCCGGGCATCCCGACGAGGATCACGACCTCTTTCATAACTTGCCGTGCGGCCGTGGCCGCTACGTCAGTATATGACAGGCCTCACGCCGCCGCCAACCGCCTTCGCACCAGCACGAGGCCGCCCAGGGCCAGCAGAAGCAATGTGGCCGGTTCGGGCAGGGGGGCATCGTCCGGCGGCGCCGCGCTGGGCGCCAGGCCGCTGGAGCCCCAGTTGCGGGCTACCGAGCCGAAGTCCGTGGTATCCACGACGCCGTCGCCGTTAAAGTCTCCATCGGTCCAGGTCTTGCCGCTTTGCATCCAGTTGCGAGCTATCGCGCCAAAATCACTGTCGTCGACTTTGTTGTCGCCGGTGGCGTCGCCGGCCATGGCGCCCTGGAAGGTCACCACGTAGTTGGTGCCGACCACCGCGCCGCGGAAGGCCGAGTAGTAGCCGCCGGAGGGGTTATTGGGATCCAGCAGCAGTTGGCCGAGGATGTTGCTGGTGATGCTGCTGAAGTCGCCCGACATACCGGTGGAGGTAATCAAGGTGAACGTGTCACCTTGATTAGGCCGGTAGCTGTTGAGGCTCTGGATATCCAACAACCCGGCCAGGAAGGAAAGACCCGTGGTTTGGATCAGGCTATGGCCGTTGGCGTCGATTTCCATCGACACCTTGGTGGACTGCCCGTAGCCGGAGTGGATGACCAACCCGCCGGCCTGGACGGTGGCGGCCTTGGCTACGTACAACTCGGAGGTGCTGTTATCGAACCACTCGGTCAGGGTGATCCGCCCAGCCGCCATCAGGCTACCGCCGATGAGATTCAGTACCCCTGCGTTGTCCATGCTCCCTATATCTACACTGCCGCCCACCGTGGTTATCCCTCCGCTGAGGGTGTACATCCCTCTGGACATGCCTTGGGCCCCCACGCCGAGCGACCCCCCCACGGTGTTGGTCCCGCCGGACTGAATGAAGGTTCCATTTCCGACGGTCTCGATCAACATTCCTAATGATCCTCCGCTGAGGGTATATGTTCCGCTGGATCCGTAGGTTCCTATATCGAGCCTATTACCCAGGTCGGTCCCGCCGGACTGGTTGAAAAGCCCCGTCCCTCCCTGCTCGTAGCCTACATTCTGACGCCATGACGTCGAAAGCAACCCGCTCTCGAGCGTGTACGTCCCGCTGGAACCAGGGGTGGCGCCTAGGCTGAGGTAGTTCGTCGTATTCGTCCCACCGGACTGGATGAAGGTTCCATTCCCGCCGTGTCCGATGTCTTGATCCATCTCCGTGCAAAGCGATCCGCCGCTGAGGGTATATATTCCGCTGGAGATGGAGCCATTTCCAACAAATAGGCTATAGGCAACAAATAGGCTATAGGCTATGTTGGTTCCGCCGGACTGGTTGAAAAGCCCCGTCCCGTAATTGCCCACATATTGATAATGATACGGCTCCCCTGTCCAAAGCGACCCGTCGCTGAGGTTATATGTCCCGCTGGAGATGGAGCCATTTCCAAGAGATAGGCCATAGGCTATGTTGGTTCCGCCGGACTGGTTGAAGATTCCTGCTCCGGAACCACCCACGCCCAGATTTGCCGTGCTAAGCGACCCTCCGCTGAGGTTGTATATCCCACTGGACCCCAGACCGCCTCCTAGATCGAGTGAAGCAGAATATCCTGCTATCACATTGGTCCCGCCGCTCTGGTTGAAAAGCCCCGTCCCACCACTGCCCACGCGCAGACTGGCCGTGCTGAGCGATCCTCCACTGAGGTTGTACGTTCCGCTGGACCCGGCAAAGTCCCCCACATGGAAGAAAGATCCCGCAGAGTTCGTTCCACCGGACTGATTGAAGACACCCGTTCCGTAGAAGCCTACGCGCTGTCCCCCACTTGTGCTTACGCCAAGCGACCCTTCAGTGAGGTTGTATGTCCCGCTGGAGCCGGAGTCATGTCCCAGATAGAGCCAACCGCCCGCTGCGTTTGTTCCGCCGGATTGGTTGAAAACCCCCATTCCAGAATAACCCACATACTGAGACTGATACGGATTCGTCCAAAGCGATCCTCCGCTGAGGTTGTACGTCCCGCTGGAACCGCGATTGTATCCCAGCCGGAGCGAGCGTCCCATCGTGTTCGTTCCGCCGGATTGATTGAAGATCCCCTCGCCGGAGTAGCCTACGTACTGATACGAGGTTGTCCAAAGCGACCCGCCGCTGAGGTTGTACGTCCCGCTGGAATCGGAATCAAATCCGACGCAGAGCGAACCACCGACGGTATTCGTTCCACCGGACTGATTGAAGGTCCCTGTTCCCGTCGAGCCTACAACTTCCTTCAATCCTGTCCACAGCGACCCACCGCTGAGGTTATACGTCCCACTGGAGCCGGCCTGGTCTCCCACAGAGAGCGAACTTCCCGCCATGTTGGTTCCACCGGACTGGTTGAAGATCCCCGTCCCGGAAGAGCCTACATACAGATTCCCTGCTATCCCCAGCGACCCGCCGCTGAGTGTGTACGTCCCGCTGGAGTTATTGCCATACCCTAGATAGAGAGAACCGCCCACCGTGTTAGTCCCGCTGGATTGCCGGAAGGTTCCTGTTCCCATCGAGCCTGCAAGCTGATCCCACGCCGTCCACAGCGATCCTCCGCTGAGGTTGTATGCCCCGCTGGAGCCGGCCTGGTCTCCCACAGAGAGCGAACCTTGTGCTGTATTGATCCCACCGGACTGGTGGAAGGTCCCTGTTCCCGTTACCCCCACAGACTCGTACCACGTTCCAAACGACCCCCCGCTGAGGTTGTACGTCCCGCTGGAACCTGGGTTAGTTCCCACAAGAATAAAACCCATTGCCGTGTTAGTTCCACCGGACTGGTTGAAGGTTCCTGTCCCCCCGAACCCCACATACTGGCCCGACGTTCCAAGCGACCCTCCGCTGAGGTTGTATGTTCCGTCGGCGCCGCTGACAATGAGCCATGGTACTGTGTTCGTCCCACCAGACTGGTTGAAAATCCCCGTCCCATAGAAGCCCACATAGTGAGCCAACCCAGTCCCTAGCGAGCCTCCGCTGAGGTTATATGTCCCGCTGGAGGCGGCCTCCATTCCCTCGTAAAAATAGATTTCCGCTGTGTTTGTTCCGCCGGATTGGTTAAAGGTTCCCCCTATATCCTGCCCCCTCGCTGTAAGCCATCCGGTACTGAGGTTGTATAACCCCTGGCTTCCAAGATGGAGGAAAGTCATCACCGTGCTTGTCCCTCCAGACTGAATAACCGATCCCGCGTAATTGGGCCCGATCTGGAGACCGAATGTTTGAATGTCGCCGACAGTAATGCTCACCGTTCCACCATTGTCGACGAGGGCGTTCGTGTTAGCATCCGGTGGAAGGGGGCTCCAGTTGTTGGGATCCAGCCAATCCCCAGCCGTGTTGGGGTCATGAACCCAGGTCGCATCCGCTCCATAGCCGGACCCGGCCAAGGCCCACGTCAAAACCACGGCGGCCACGATGCAAGGAAGACCACAAAGTCCCCAGTCTTTCATGGCAGGCTCCTTTTCGTCTGAGGCCCACGATTTTGGACTTAACCTGCAACCCGTGGGATGGGCCTCGGATGAAAGGGGCAAGAGACATGCGCGGGAATGCAGATGCTTGCCCTTCTCCGATTCGGCCTCTTAGATGGCCTGGTCTCCCGTTTGGTGTGCGTACTGCTTGGTGTGTGCTCTAATTGTAGACGGCGCCGAAGTCTTAGACTACCGAAATCGGCTATGGCGGCCAGAAATTGAGTAGGGGGGGGTATTGCTCTCGCCCGGCCAATGTGACCGTAACCCTAGAGATAGCTTTTGCTTAAGAGGCGAGCTATCAATAACAAGGCAAGAGGTTTGGCATAAGCTTGAATACCTCTTGCCTTGTGGCTGACAAAGGCCAGCGGTGGCTTTTCTAAATTAGTGCCGGCGTCTTCGCACCATCACCAGGCCGCCCAGGGCCAGCAGAAGCAGCGTGGCCGGTTCGGGGATCGGCGTCTCGGACGGCGTCGATTCGGCAATGTTGGTCAGGCTGCCGTCGTCGATGATGTCGTCCATCAAGAGATTCTGGGAGGTTCCCAGGCTGCCGCCAGCCGGAGTGCTTAGCGCCAGGCTGATCGGGCCCATGGTGGGCGGGTCGATGAAGGTCACCACGTAGGAATTGGTGGCCGGGTCGATGGCGCCGCTGAAAGCGTGGGTGGACGTGTCGCGGTTGCTGATGATACTGCCGAAATCGCCGGTCATGGCCGGCCCACCGGTGGCGGTGATGAGGGTAAACTGTTGACCGTAATTGGGATCAAAGGCTGAATTCACCAGCAGGTTCAAGATGGCCCAGTGATTGCCCAGACTTACGGACGCGCCGTTGGCGTTCAGCACCGAATACTCGGTGGCCGAGTCCAATTCCATCTCGAGGGTGGAGCTTCCGCCGTTGTAGATGCAGAACTGGCTGGTCACGTTCACCGTCGCGTCGGCGCCGATCTTCAGCTTGGCTTTGTTGGAGGATGCGGCCTTGCCGCTGCCGGACAGCATGTAGAGGCTTCCGGCCTGGAAGTAGCCGTCGGAGATGTTCAGCAAGGCGTTTATGCTCGAACCGCTCTTGCCGCGGTTGCCTACGTAGACGGGTTTGGCGATTCCCGAGGGAGCGATGAAGCTGCCGCCGGTTATGTTCAACACGCCGGAGGCGTTGGCGCTGCCTATCACCACGCTGCCGTTGGCCTGCACCAAGCCGCCGCTGAGGTTGTACGTTCCCGCGGCGCCGGCGTTGTAGCCAAGGTAAAGCGATGAACCTCCTATAGTATTCGTCCCGCCGTACTGGTTGAAGGTTCCCCCCCCGCCATATCCGACGTACTCATTCAACGCGCTCAGTGATGCCCCGTTGTAGAGTTCATATTCTCCGTCGGATTTGGTCTTGGTGTAGCCCAGATACAGCGAATTTCCCACCGTGTTCGTGCCCTGGAAGTGGATAAAGAGTCCCGCCCCGCCGTATCCGACGTACTCATTCAACGCGCTCAGTGCCCCGCTGTAGAGTTCATATTCTCCATCGGAACTCTGGGTGTAGCCCACGTACAGAGAGCCTCTCACGATGTTCGTCCCGCCGTACAGGTGGAAGGTTTCCGAGCCGCCGTATCCGACGTACTCATTCAACGCGCTCAGTCGTGCCCCGCTGTAGAGTTCATAGTCTCCGTCGGAACTCTGGGTGTAGCCCAGGTACAGAGAGCTTCCCACGACGTTCGTCCCGCCGAACTGGTAGAAGTATCCCGTGCCGCCGTATCCGACGTATTCATTCTTTGCACTCAGCATGTCGCCGTTGAAGGCGTACCTTCCGTAGGAGCCAGCACCATAACCCACGTACAACGAACCCCCGATGGTGTTGGTCCCGCCGTCGTGGTTGAAGGTTCCCTCGCCGCTGTATCCGATATACTCATTCTTCGCGCTCAGCGTCCCGCTCTCCAAGTTGTAATTTCCGTCGGAGCCGGCACTGTAGCCGACGTACAACGAATTTGTCACGGTGTTCGTTACGTAGAAATGGTAGAAGTCCCCCGTGCCGCCGTATCCGATGTACTCATTCGTTGCCCTTAGTGACCCGCCGTAGAGGCCGTACCATCCGAAGTTCCCGGTGCCGCGATAGGGGGCGTTAAACACACATAATTTGAGGTCCCCCGTCGTATTGATTCCGCCGGTCTGGTAGAACTCCCCCCATCCTCCATTTCCCACCCACTCGTACTGCGAGGCCGTCAGCACGCCGTTGCTGAGGCTGTAATAGCCGGTGTCGTTTCCAAGACAGAGGCCTGTCGTCGTGTTGGTCCCGCCGGACTGGTCGAACTCTCCGTACCCGCCGTTTCCCACGCATTCCTGCGAATTTGCCCCAGACACGCGCACCGATCCGCCGCTGAACACGTAGAATCCTCTCCCGCCGTAGTCGGCCAGGGTGAGGAATTTTGTCATGTTGATTCCGCTGGTCTGTATGAAGTTTGCGTCGCCGTATTCTCCCACCCATTCCGCTTGCGATGCGCTCAAAGTGCCCCCCGTGAAGATGTAGTCTGCGTTGCAATAGTTCCAGCGGTCCCAGTTAGGATCGGGCCCCGCCAGACAGAGCGTTCCCGTGATGTTTTTCCCGCTGGATTGGTTGAAGCTTCCCCTGCCCGCTCTGCCGACGTACATTCTTAACGAAAGTACCGTTCCTCCGCTGAGGATGTAGGCTCCGGAGGCATTGCCGTCGTAGTCCGCCATGGAAATGGTTCCCAGGGAGCAGTTGTTTTGTCCCCCCGTCTGGTTGAAGACTCCCGTTCCCAAGGAACCCATCGTCACGCCCAGTGCCGCCGTCAAGGCGCCGCCGTTGAGGTTGTACGTCCCGAAACTGTTGGCGTCGTGGCCCATGAAGATCGTGCCCGCCACGGCATTCGCCCCGCCGCTCTGCGTGAACGTTCCGGTTCCGGTTAATCCCACGTACTGAGTCGCCGCCATCAACATCCCTCCGCTGAGGCTGTACGATCCGCCGCAGTTCGCGTCGCCGAATCCCATGGTGAGCGTATTGGTTAAGGTAACTCTTCCGTTGCTTTGGTTGACGATGCCGATGATCGTGCCGGGGACGGTCGTCGGGCCGTCGCCCACAAATAGGTCTGCTGCCGTCAGCGACCCCGCTTTTCCGCTGAAGTTACAGAGTCCAAAGCCGTTCGAATCGGTTCCCACCGTGATGGAGCTCCCGATCGCGGCTGACCCGCCGCTTTGGTTGAAGGTTCCGGTTCCCAGGCCACCCACCACCACGGACGCCATGGAGAGGGAGCCTTTGCTGATGGAATATTGGCCGACGGAATTGAGGGAGCCTCCCAAGGTCGTGGCTCCCACGATGGCCGTCCCGTTGTTTTGGGTGAAAGTTCCCGTTCCGCCGCTTCCCGCATTCAGGGTCGACGCGTTGAGCGACCCTTTGTTGAGAATATAGGTTCCTGTCCCCTGGAAGGGCAGTACGTTTGGGTCGTTTGGGTCCGGCGGCAAAGACATGGATCCGAGGGTCATCAACGTGCTGACGGTATTGGTCCCGCCGGACTGTGTGAAGACCCCTGTGCCGACCCCGCCTACGGTCTCGTTTGATGCCCCCAGCGTCCCTCCCGTGAGTGTGTAGGATCCATAGGCATTGGATTCCAAGCCGAGGACAACCGAGCTGTTAGTGACGGTTCCAAAATTCCGGAAAAAATAGTAACCGGTTCCTCCTGCCGAGAGCAGGTGCGTTCCGCCGCTCTGCATGAAGACGCCCGTTCCGGACAAGCCATCAAAGACCCAGCTCGTTTGCATTGTTCCGTTGGTCAGGCGGTACGTCCCGAGACCATCGGAATCATCTCCCATCCAGAGCGTAATAAACCGAGATTGCGAGTTGCTGTCGGTCTGGAGGACCGCCCCTGAATACCACTCGCCGACATAGAGATCCCAAGCTTGAGCCGTGCCGTACGTGGTCGCCATGCCGGTAATCGTTGTGGGCATGGCATAAATTTTCACCGTGCCGCCGTTATTGACGATAGCGTCATCACCGTCCCCGTTGGCATCGGAGGGGACGCGCTGAGGGCTCCAGTGTTCGCGGGCATTCCACTTGCCGGTTTGGCCGGCGGAATACACCCAATTAAGGGTCGCCTCTCCAAAGGCCAGCTCCGCCAGGGATCCGATCAGGATGGCTGCAACCGCGATACGAGGGAAAACACGCAAGCCCCAGAAATTCATGACCAACTCCTTACTGTCTTGCGCCCGCGGTCCTTCGGCTGGGCACAAAAAAAGAAGTACAAAAGTAAACAAAAAAGCATGTCCGTTGCCTTGCAGCCCGAAGCTTCAGGGCAGCGGTAATTTTCGCTTATACAACATGTAATCGGCATTTAAGCGTTAAAAACCTTCACCACTTCAGCCGCTGCCTGGCCTCGTCCTCCGGGGGGGGTGAGCAACCAGCTTATGATAACGCGCTTCGGCCTTTTGTCAACGAAAGGAAGGTGGTGTTTTTGTACCCCAGGGGCCTATAATTCGGGCACTTATCCCCAGGCCGGTCGGCGGGGGACACGGAGGTTGGTCTTGGCCATCGTAGCCGGCATAGACGAGGCGGGACTGGGGCCGGTGCTCGGCCCGCTGGTGGTTTCCGCGACGGCTTTTTCGCTTCCCGACGCCAAGGCCGACGCCTCGATGTGGCAGCTCCTGGCCGGGGCGGTCTGCCGCAAGAGCGGCAAACGCAGCACCCGCATCGCCATCGCCGACAGCAAGGAGCTCTATAGCGGTCTGCGCGGCCAAGTCGGGCTGGGGCGGCTGGAACGAGGCGTCCTGACCATGCTGGCCACTCGGGGGCTCCTGCCGCCGTCGCTGGAGGGGCTGCTGGAGATCATCTGCCCGCCTGCTATTTCCCAAGCGGCGGCCTATCCGTGGTACGGCTCTGTCCAATTGCCGCTGCCGCAGGTCTCCTCGCTCGTCGAGATGGTGTTGTCGGCCAATGCCCTGGATTCAGCCATGCGGCAGGCGCAGGTCAAGTGGCTGACCGTTCGCAGCGAGACGGTCTTTGAGCATGAGTTCAACCACCTGGCCCAAACCAGCGGCAAGGGGGTGATGCTCCTGGACGTGACCTGCCGCCTGTTGATGCACTTATGGCAGATGCCCGAGGCCCAAAAGGATCGGCTCATCATCCACGTCGACCGCCAAGGCGGGCGGATGCGCTACCTGGAGCCGCTCAGCCGGGTGTTCGAGGGCTGTGCGTTTAAGATCATGGAAGAAAACGAGACGCTGAGTTCCTACCGCCTCACCGCGCCCGGCCGATACGCGGAGATTTACTTCGTGACGGACTGCGAGAACCGCCAGTTGCCGGTGGCGCTGGCGTCCATGACCAGCAAATACTTGCGTGAGCTGTTCATGCGGATATACAACTCCTATTGGACGCATCAGGTTCCCGGGCTGGCCCCCACGGCGGGCTACTATGCCGACGGGCAGAGGTTTTACCAGGACATCCTGCCGGTGGTCAGGAAGATGGGCATCGACCAGCAGACGCTTTACAGGTTTCGGTAACGTTCGCTGATTCGACGAACAAGGAGCCGCGTATGCCAACCCTTTTGGTGCAAACCGTACTGGCGGGGGTCTTGGTGGTGATCGCGGGGCTGGCGATGCTGAGCCTCTTGCGGGGTTTCCGCGGTTACCTCCGGCGGACCAAGGGCGAGCCGGTGGTGGCCATGGTGGACGTCAATCCGCCGGAACCGGTGGTCAAGACCGCCGGCGTGGAGCTGGTGGCCTGGGTGGCGATTCTCTGGGCGGTGGCCAACCTGGCGCTCCTGGTCGTCTGGGCGATGACCTTGCAGGACCGCCCGATGCTTTCTTCCGTGCCCGTCCAGTTGGCCGTCATGATCTACGCCCTGGTGGCCACGCTGGTGGGGGGGTGCGGCGGCGTGATGTTGCGGATGCTGATGGCCTATGGCCGCAGAACAATCGCCTGGGGGGCGGCGCTGTTCGGTATCATGAACGTGTTCGGCTTTGCCGTGTGCCTGTTCCTGCGGCAGTACGCGGAAGCTTCAACGAACGAGCAGCACCTGGCTTCGGCGGCGGCGGTGATCCTGATCGGGCACACGCTGATCGACGTGGCCATCGGCATAGCCGCCCAGCACGTCGGGCTGGCCAAGGGCCCCGAGGGCCCGGAAGGGGCCGCAAGCGGTGGGGAGCGTTGACGCCGCCCATCGTCGCGGCTATCCTTCCCGACGGCCGTGGGCGGAAGGAGTCTGTTTGATATGACGGTTCAGGAATGGTCCGACAGCATCACGGTGGTCGATCTGGCCGACGATCCCCAATTCACGGATGACCTGGCGGCCCTGGCGGAAGCCCTGACCGCCAAGCCGGTGGACGTCGTCCTGGACTGCTCGGCGATGGGCTTCATCGACAGTTCCAATCTCGCCCGCCTGTTGCGTCTCCGTAAGCAACTGACCACGCATGGACACCACCTGATTCTGTGCGGCGTCACCCCGCACGTCCATGGCATCTTCCACGTGACCGGCCTGGACCGGATCTTCAAGTTCACCCAGGACATGGCTACGGCTTTGGCGACGCTGCAATTGTCCAGCCCGCAGGGACAGTCGCAGACCGACGAGGCCTGATGCCTTGGAATCGCTCCGGGATTGCTGGTCCCACCCTTGGAGTTAATGGCGCCGCCGTTGGAATCTGCGGCGGCTCAGCAGACCGAAGGCGCCGATGGTCAGCAGGCCCGTCGTGGCAGGCTCGGGGATGGCTATTTCGTCGAGGTACACCTCGAGGTTCGTGTAGTCGGAACTGAAACTGTAATTGTTTCTGTCGTTGGGATCGTTGGGATTCAGTCCGTGGGCGAGCTCCCAGGTGTCGGGCATGCCGTCGCCGTCGCTGTCGTAGTTGGGATCGCGGCTAAGCTGTAAAAGCGACGGATAGCCGCCGGCTTGGGTCACGGTGTCGTAGATGGCCCCGGCCGTACCGTAGCTGGCCACTTGGGCGATAATGTTGGCGTCCGCCGTGTCGCGGTTCCAGGCAAAGGCCCCTCCGCTGTTCAAGAGATTCGCAAGGGCTTGATCGGCGGTGACGGGGGTGACGGAGGGGTAATTGGGGTCCATGGCGAATTCACTGGTCATCTTCGAGCTGTCCAGGACGCCCGTGAACATGCCCCAGCCGCTGTCGATTCCGTCCGCGACGCCGTTCTTATTGGAGTCCATCTTGTTGCCGGACTGGTAAATCTGCAAGGCAGAGACGCTTTTACCATTGAAGATATAGGCCTTGTTCCCGCTGGGCCCGACGATCGCGTAATTGCCGACGTAGTTCATATTGAGCATTCCACTGCCGTCAGCCTCGGTGTAACCGGCCTGGTCGGACCAGTTGTAGACGACGTTGTTGCGGAAGTCGAAAATCACGGTCTCGGCGGAGTTATAGCCAGGCCGGGGATTGCGACTCACGTTGTCGGCATAGAGGTTGCCATACCAGCTTAACCAGCAGTTTATGCCGGGCCTGATCAGCGAACCGTAGCTGTGGGGGCCCTTGTCGTGAATGGAGTTGTTGAGGGCCTCGGTCATCAGGCAATTCTGCACGGTGGCGTGCGAAACCGTGGCGCCCTGCTTGACGGAGAACACCTCGTCCACGCTCCAGGAGGCCGAGCAGTGGTCGACAATGATGTTGTCGCCGCCCACCAGAGTCATGCTGTCTTCCTGCTGGTTGGCGTCGGTCCCCAGGCGGCTGCGGATGTCGCGGACGATCACGTTATTGGCGTTGATCTCGAAGGGGTAATTCTTCAGGCAGATGCCTTGTCCCGGGGCGGTCTGGCCTGCGATGGTGATATTGGGTCTGTTGACCTGCAAACTTTTAGTCAGCTCGATCGTGCCGGAGACGTCAAAGATGATGGTCGTACCGCCGGTGCCGTGGGAAAGCCCATAGCGCAACGTGCCCGTGGTATTGGTATCGGCCAGGCTGGTGACGTGATACACGACCCCGCCGCGCCCGCCGGAGGCGTTGGCTCCGTACCCCTCAGCGCCCGGGAAGGCAAGTGCAGCCACCGCCGAATCGGCATCGCAGAGTACCAGCAGACTCAACCCGATAAGCAGTACCCACCGAGAACGTCGCCAAAAGCCAACCAGCGTCCTCAGATTAAACATCGTTCCTCCTCCTAAGAGGTTGGCAAAAAAAGCCCAAGGGACGAAACCTTTGAAAACAAACAACTCCTCCTGCGGAGCTCCCTTCCAAGCAATGCCAATATTATCAGGAATAGCCGTAAAAGCAACGGTTTTTACCAAAATCGTTGTGACGGACATTAAATGGGGCGGGTCTTGCCCGTGTACCTTTTGCTAATGGGATGGAGGATGGTACAATAACCGGTTTGACTTATGGCCACGACGATGAATCCATCCTCCGGTGCCGGGGCGAACCGCCGGCCGGGCAAGAACGCCCCGGCGGCCCCTGAAACGTCCGTGGCGGGGCCGCGCTCCGCCGCCGAGGCAGGCCCCCCTTCGCAAAGTCCCGCGGCCGGGCAGGAGTCCAAAGCCATCGTCATCCTGGGGGCCAAGGAGCACAACCTCCAGAACATCAACGTGCGCATCCCCCGCGACAAGCTGGTGGTCGTGACCGGCCTGAGCGGTTCGGGAAAAAGCTCCCTGGCCTTCGACACGGTGTACGCCGAGGGGCAGCGGAAGTACGTCGAGAGCCTCTCGGCCTACGCCCGCCAGTTCCTGGAGCAGCTTTCCAAGCCGGACGTGGAGCACATCGAGGGCCTGCCGCCCACGGTGGCCATCGAGCAGAGACCGGCCGCCCACAACCCCCGGTCCACCGTGGCGACGACGACGGAGATTTACGATTACCTCCGCTTGCTCTTCGCCCGCGTGGGCACGCCGCACTGCTGGATCTGCGGCCAGCCGATCACGTCGCAGACCGTCAGCCAGATGGTCGACGCCCTCTTCACGCTGCCGGAGGGCACGCGGTTCATGGTCCTGGCGCCGATCATCCGCGGGCAGAAGGGCCAGCACGCGGAGCCCCTCCGGGCCGTGCAGCGCGAGGGGTTCGTCCGCGTGCGCATCGACGGCAAGGTGTACGACCTGAAGGCCGCCCCGGAACTGGACAAGAACCGCAAGCACACCGTCGAGGTCGTGGTGGACCGGCTGATCCTGCGGGACACCGCCCGCATCCGCCTGACCGACAGCATCGAGACGGCGCTGAAGTTGTCGGGCGGCCTGGTGACCATCACCTACGAGCCTCAGCCGGGCGGCGACGTGACGCCCACGGCGCCGGAGTCAGCCAATCGCTACGACACGTGGCGGGACTGGGTCTTCAGCGCCACCTACGCCTGCCCGCGGCACCCCCAGGCCAATCTGCCGGAGCTGTCGCCGCGGATGTTCAGCTTCAATTCCCCTTACGGCGCCTGCGACAGTTGCGACGGCCTGGGGACGATCCTGGAGTTCGACCCGGACCTGATCGTGCCCGACCCCTCGCTGTCGCTGTCGGCCGGGGCCATCGACGCCTGGCGCCACGGCGGCAAGCGGATGAACATCCTCTACAACCGCCTCATCCGCCAGTTCTGCCGGATGTACAGCCTGTCGTCCGAGACGCCCTATGCCCAGATCGACCCCAAGATTCGCCAGGCGCTGCTGAACGGTGACGAGGCCAGCGGCTGGGAGGGCGTGGTCCCCAACCTGATGCGGCGATGGGAGAAGACCGACAGCGAATTCGTCAAGGCCCGGCTGCACGGCTACCTTAGCGAGCAGCCGTGCCGGACCTGCAAGGGCGCGCGGCTGAAGGCCGCGTCGCTGGCGGTGGTGGTGGGGGAGCGCAACATCCACCAGGTGACGCGGATGAGCATCGGCGAGGCCCTGGGGTTCCTGGATTCCCTGCGACTGGACGCCGAGCGGACGCAGATTTCCGAGCCGATCGTCCGGGAGATTCGCCACCGCCTCAAGTTCCTCACCGACGTGGGACTGGATTACATCACGCTGGACCGCACGGCCGGGAGCCTCTCCGGTGGCGAGGGGCAGCGCATCCGCCTGGCCACGCAGGTCGGCAGCGGCCTGGTGGGCGTCTGCTACGTGCTGGACGAGCCCACCATCGGCCTGCACCAGCGGGACAATCAGCGGCTGATCAGCACGCTGAAGCACCTGCGGGACATGGGCAACACGGTTCTGGTGGTCGAGCACGACGAGGAGACCATCCGCAGCGCCGACTGGATTCTTGACTTGGGCCCCGGCGCCGGCCGGCACGGCGGGCGAATTGTGGCCGAGGGCCGGATCGCCGACATCTGCGGAGCCAACGAGTCGCTGACGGGCAAGTACCTCGTCGGCGACCTGCGCATCGAAACGCCCTCGCGCCGCCGGCTTGTGAGCCCCGATCGGGCGGTGGAGGTCCGCGGCTGCCGCGAGAACAACCTCAAGAGCATCAACGTCCGATTTCCGCTGGGCGGCATTGTCTGCGTCACGGGCGTCAGCGGCAGCGGCAAGAGCACGCTGGTGAACCTCACGCTGTTGCGGGTGCTGCGGCGGCGGATTTCCGGTTCGCGCGAGAAGCCTGGCGAGTACGACAAGATTCTCGGCGTGGGCAAGATCGACAAGGTCATCGAGATCGACCAGTCGCCCATCGGCCGCACGCCGCGGTCGAACCCGGCCACGTACACGGGCGTGTTCGACTTCATCCGCCAGGTCTTCGCCAAGACGCGCGAGGCCAAAATTCGCGGCTACAAGACCGGGCGGTTCAGCTTCAACGTCCGCGGCGGGCGGTGCGAGGCCTGCCAGGGCCAAGGCACCAAGCGCATCGAGATGCACTTCCTGCCGGACATCTACGTCACCTGCCAGGAGTGCAAGGGCACGCGCTACAACCGCGAAACGCTGGAAGTGCGCTACCGCGGGAAAAACATCGCCGACGTCCTGGCCATGCGCGTGGAGGAGGCGCTGGCGTTCTTCGAAAACTTCCCCCGCATCCGCCAGCTCATCAAGGCCCTGTCCGACGTGGGGCTGGGATACGTGGAGCTGGGCCAGAGCTCCACGACGCTGTCGGGCGGCGAGGCGCAGCGCGTCAAGCTAGCCACGGAGCTGGGCAAGACGGCCACCGGCCAGACGTTGTACGTTCTGGACGAGCCCACCACGGGCCTGCACTTCGCCGACATCCACAACCTACTGAACGTCTTGAACCGCCTGGCCGACCTGGGCAACACGGTGGTGGTCATCGAGCACAACCTGGACGTGATCAAGTGCGCCGACTGGGTGATCGACCTTGGCCCCGGCGGGGGCGACGCCGGCGGGGCGATCGTGGCCGAGGGCACGCCGGAAGACGTCGTCGCGGTGGCCGGTTCGTACACCGGACAGTTCCTGGCCAGCCGCCTGAACCACGCCGTGACGAAGCGGCCCCGCTAGAAAAACAGGCGGGCGACCGTCTGGTGTGCCGATGATTCCGGCAGGGCGGAGGCTGGAAAAGCCTCCGGCGCCGCGGTACAAGGCTGTCGAGCGTGAAGCAGGAATTCCAAGAGGTTGCGCGGGGAGCAGCCAACCAGGAGAACCGTTATGCGTTATGCCGTCATCATGGCCGGAGGGTCCGGCACGCGGCTGTGGCCGCTGAGCCGATGGAACCGCCCCAAGCAGCTCCTGCCGCTGATCGGGGGCCGGAGCCTGCTGGACCTGGCCGTCGAGCGACTGACCGGGCTGTTCGAGCACAAGAACATCCTGATCGTCACCAACGCCGAGTACGCCGACCAGATTGCCGCCGAGCTGCCGCAGCTTCCGCAGGCGAACATCGTCGGCGAGCCGGAGGGCCGCGACACGGCCAACGCCGTCGCCCTGGCCGCCCAGCTTCTGGCCGCCCGCGACGCCGACGCGACGATGGCCATCTTCACCGCCGATCACATCATCCGGCCCACCTCCGTGTTCATCCAAGCCGTGCGGACGGCCTGCGAGACGGCTGAGCAGCACGCCGACGCCCTGGTGACCTTCGGCATCCGTCCCACCTGGCCGCACACGGGGTTGGGCTACATCCATTGTAGCCAGACCGTCGCCGACGGCGTCCGACAGGTGGTGGGCTTCAAGGAAAAGCCCGACCGCCACACCGCCCGCCGCTACGTCGAGAGCGGCGAGCATTACTGGAACAGCGGCATGTTCGTCTGGAAAGTCTCGGCCATCCGCGACGCCCTGACCCGCTACCTGCCCGGCTCGATGGAGAAGTTGGCCCCCATCCTGGCCGTGGCCGCCGAGGGCAAGGACTACGGCCCGCTGCTCCGCGACATCTATCCGCAACTGGAGAAGATCAGCATCGACTTCGCGGTGATGGAGAAGGCCCCCAAGGTGCTGATGGTGGAACTGAAGTGCGATTGGCTGGACGTGGGCTACTGGCCGGCCATCGAGAACATCGTGGACCTGGACGAAGGCGGCAACGCCGTCGTGGCCAAGAACACGGCCATCCTCGACGGTTTCCGCAACATCGTGGTGACGGAGGACGACCACCTGCTGGCCATCCTGGGCATCGACGACTGCATCATCGTGCACTCCCCCGACGCCACGCTGGTGTGCAACAAGGGCGAGTCTCAGCGGCTCAAGGAAATGGTGGAACTGATCCGGCAGAAGTACGGGAAAAAATACATCTAGGATCGCGAATCGCAATTCAAATATGTCTTCTTGGCTGGGCATAGATCACGGGACGAAGCGCCTCGGCGTGGCCGTCGGCGACACCGCAAGCGGCATCGCCTCGCCACTGGAGGTCCTGGCCGCCCAGCCGGCCGAGCAAGCCATCCGGCGGATCGGCGAGCTCGCACGCCAGTACAGCGTGGCAGGCGTAGTCGTCGGACTGCCCCTCAACATGGACGGCACTGAAGGCCCCCAAGCCGCCCTGGCCCGGCAGTTGGCGGACCAAATCGCCCAGGCCGGCTGGACCGTTCGAATGTTCGACGAGCGGTTGAGCAGTTTCGCGGCCGACCAGGCCTTGGCGGGCATGCTGACGCGGAAGAAGAAAAAGGCCCGCCAGGACGCCGTCGCCGCCGCGACCATGCTTCAGGACTTCCTGGCCGCCCAGAATCGATAGGGCGACGCCCCGTACAGGGGAGGGGAGCGCGAAAAAAAAGCTTCTGCAAGCAGAAGCATGACACGGATCCAAGAAATTTTCTAAGAGAGGGGAACTTATTTCTTTTCGTCTTCCTCCTCGTCGTCCTCTTCTTCTTCCTCGTCTTTCAGCGCCTCGGCTACTAGATCTTCCAGGGCGGCGATGGGGTCGGATTCTTCTCCGGACACGGGCGCGCCGGTTTCTGCGGCGGCCGCGGCCATACCGGCCGGCTGGGTGGCCTTGCGCCTGAGCTTGGGCGGCCTGATTTCTTCCGGTTCGCCGTCGATCTGAAGGGTAAAGATCACCGGCCCAACGATGATTCTGTCCCCCGCCTTCATCGCCTGTTCCTCGGCGATCTTTTTGTTGTTGACGAAGGTGCCATTGGAGGAACCCAGGTCCTTGACGGAAACCTCGCCGTCCTGGACGGCCAGCTGACAGTGGTGACGGGATACGCTCACGAAGGGAATCCGCAACTCGCAGTTCTCACCCCGGCCGATAATGAAAGGACCATCGCCGAGGGAGAATTCCTTCCGCTTCCCATCCTTCCTAAACATGATCAGCTTTGCATCCATAGAGTCGCCCCCCTCAATAACTTTACCGGACCATTCGCTGGCACCCGCCGCGATTGTTAAGATACCTATTCTATGGCACATCCTCATGCCTGCAAGCAAAAAGAATCGCCTTCCGCCCCGGAAAGCAGGGCCGGCGCCTTGTACGTCCACGTGCCTTTCTGCCTGGCCAAGTGCGGGTACTGCGACTTTTATTCCATTCCGGTCCAGCCGGACCTCGCCACGCGGTGCGTGGACGCGCTGGCGGCGGAATTGCGGACCCAAAAAGAGTTCCTGAAAGAACCGTTGGCGAGCATTTTTGTCGGCGGCGGCACGCCCACGTCGATCGGGGCCGAACCGCTGCGGCGGCTGCTGTTGCCGTTGAGCCGGCACGCCGACGCGCGGACGGAATTCACCGTCGAGGCCAACCCCGGGACCGTCGATCCGGCGGTGGCCGCGGCCATGGCCCAGGCGGGGGTCAACCGCATCTCGCTGGGCGTGCAATCCTTCCAGACAGAGGAACTGGCCTTGCTGGGGAGGATTCACACGCCTCACCAGGCCGACCAGGCCATCGCGATGCTGCGGTCCGCCGGCCTGGACCATCTGTCGGTGGACCTGATCTACGGCATCCCCGGCCAGTCGCTGTCTAGCTGGCTGGAGTCGTTGCGACGGGCGGTGGAGCTGGGCGTGGAGCACCTGAGCTGCTATGCGCTGAGCTTCGAGCCGGACACGCCATTGGGGCGGCGGCTGAAGGCAGGGGAGATCCGCCAGGTCGATGAGCAGTTGCAAAAGGATTGTTACTACGCCGCCATCGACGCGGCCGAGGCGACGGGGATGGAACACTACGAGATATCCAACTTCGCTCGGAGCGGTCGGCGATGCCGTCATAACATAACTTATTGGGAAAACGAGCCTTATGTCGGCATCGGCCCGGCGGCAACCGGCTACATCGCCGGCGAGCGACGGACCAACTGCCCCGATTTGGCGGCCTACCTTCAGGCGATTGAGGCCGGCCTTCCGCCACCATCGACCAGCGAGCACCTCACAGGCAGGGCGGCCATGGCGGAGGCGGTCATGCTTGGCCTGCGCCTGACGGAAGGTATTGATCGAAAAGCCTTTGCCGTCAGGTACGGCCTGGACGTGGCCGATGCTTTCCCGCGGGCGATTTCCCGATACGCCCAGCTTGGGGCCTTGGTCGTAACCGGCTCCCATCTCCGCTTGCGCCGCAGCGCCCTATTTGTCGCAGACACCGTTCTGGCTGAGGTTTTGGCTGAGGCTTAGCCCCGTTTTTGGTCCTTTGGCAGTAGTTAACACGCCCCCCGCAGTGTCCGATAAATCCCCAGGAGATCCCCTATTATGAAGATTGCTCGGTACCCTGTTGCTGGCGGCCACAAGGCATTCGCCTATGTGCTGGTGATGATCTTCCTGGCCGTTTTTGTGACCCTGACGGCTATTAGCGCCGCGGCCATCAACCTCTCGCTGCAAAGCAGCCGGAACTATGAAAACGCCGTGCAGGCCCGGATGGCGGCCGAAGGCGGCCTGGAGTTTCTCCTGCATGCCCTCCAGGACGTTCGCCTGGACGGCAGCATCGCCTCCGGCGATCTTCCCGGCGCCCTGGCCTCAGCGCTAGGCGGCCAACTGAACGGCACGGCCGAGGGGGCCGGGCGGACGGTGAGCGTGGCCGGCGCCAACGTCGTCGTGCCGGAGATATCCGCTCCCAAGGGACGGTTTGCGGGCACACTGGCCTGGGTGGACGCCCGCACGGTCAGCCTGACGGTCAAAGGCCGCTCGGGCGGCGCCGTCCATCGCGTGCGAATTCATCTGACGCTGGTGCCTCGGCAGTTGGCGATCTTGAATTACGGCTTGGTTTCCCGGGGGCAGATTAACATCTCCGGCGACGCCAAGCTCCTCGGCGAGGATTGCCCCGCGGACGCCAGCATCTTGTCGGCGACGGGGACGCACCCCGACGCCATCGTGCTCGATAGCAATGCGGCGGTCAGCGGCGACCTGTACGCCTCCGGCGACGGCGCCACGGTCGCCATGACCGGTTCCCCGACCGTGGCGGGTTCGGCGGATTCCAACGCGATCGGCCGGCACGTTCACGTGGGCGTCGGCGCGCCGGACTTTCCACAGGTGGATGTCGCGCCTATCGCGGCCCTGGCGACAAATGTGCTCAACAGCGGCAATCCCGCCGACCCCAGCTACGCCAACATTCGCATCGCAGCCCATACCAATCCGACCTTTCGCAATGACGTGGTCCTTAACGGCGTGATCTACGTGGAGGCGCCGAACGTCGTCCGCTTCTGCGGCCAGACCACCGTCAACGGCCTGATCGTGACGCAGCCGTCCGACCGGCCCCTTGGCGACTGCCAGCTTATCTTTGCCGGCGGCGTGAAGGCCAACGGTGTGGAGATGCTGCCGGACACCCCTCCGTTTGCCCCAGTCAAGACGCTGATAGGCACGTTCATCGCCGCCCCAGGATTCGGCCTGACGTTTTTGGGCAATTTCGGCGTCGTCAACGGCTTGATCGCGGCGGACCAATTGACGTTCGCGGGAACGGCGGAGGGCACGGTTCGCGGGAGCGTGCTGGGCCTGAAGGACCTGCCCACGAACCTGGGTGGCCATGCGGAGATCTACGTGGAGCGCGAGGAAATGGACGGTTTTCCGGCGGGGTTCCTCGGCGCCCTGGGTCTGCGGCCGGATCCTGCGACGTACCTGGAGCTGGGGAGAGGGGACTGACCCCTGCGGGTCATTCGCTCCCCGGGGCGGTCGCGGCGGCGGTCGTCGGCGATTTGGAGCCCGTGGTCACGTTCAGCGTGCCGTATCCGGCGTTGCCGAAGATGTCCGTGACCTTCACGGCGATGCGATGCGGGCCGGGTTTCAGATCCTCCACCCGGAAGGCGAAGTCCTCCCGGCCGGAATCGGCCATCCCGCCGGCGGGCAGCACGGCGACCCAGTCTTGCTGGCTGTCGGTGGCATAGTGAATCGTGGCGATGCGGCTGCCGGCGTCGACGGCCGTACCGTTGACGGACACCTTGCCGTCCTCGATCTTGGCCGCCAGGGCGACCACCACCGGAGCGGTGTTGTCCACGACCAGCGGCGGGGAAATTTTCCATCCTTCCAGCGCCGAAGCCGGCGGGTTCGACGGCGAATCGCTGGCGGTCACCTTGAGTTCGTAAACGCCGTCGCCGACCGTTCGCGTGTCCCAGACGTAATTGGGCTGCTCCAGCTTATCGGCCAGCTTCACCCATTCCTTGGCGCCGAACGGCCGGATGGCAACGGTGAAAATCATCTTGTCGTTGTTGACGTCGGAGGCGTTAAAGCGGATCAGCCGATAGGCCAGGGGGCCTGGCTGCTCCTGCGGGCCGCCGCCTTCCCGCGGCGTGGCACTGGGTTTGACCAGGATCGACGACACCACCGGCGGCAGGTTGCCCACCTGGTAGATGATCTCCACCTGCTGGACCGTCGGCTCGCCGACCTTGCCGGCGGCCTTCAGCGTCAGGCGGTACTGGAGGAACCTTGCGGCGGGGCTGGTGATGGGGATGAGCCCCTCGCCGACGGTCTTTTCATCCGACCAGACGCTCCAAGTCTTGTCATCCACCTCGGCCAGGTTGCCGCTGCGGGTGGCGAAGGTGACTTTGCCCAGCCCGCTGACGCGGATTTTCGCGGTGCCCCATTGGGCGATCTGCTGGGCGTCCAGCGCCTTGGAGGTGTACGTGCCCTCGAAGGCGATGGCCGGCCCCAAGGCGGCGACCGAGCCTTTGTTGGAGGTGCCCAGGAGGATGCGCCCCTCCGCGTCGGTCGCCAGCGCGGTGATCTGCTTGGCGTCGACGTGGGCCAGTTGGGTGACCTCCTCGCTGTCGGGGAGCAAGCTGTACACGACGCCGCCATTGCCCGTGCCGAGGATGAGCCTCCCGTTCACGTCGATCATGGCCAGGATGGTGACCGGCTTGCGGAAGATCGTCTGCACCAGGCCGCTGGCCAGAACGTGGTAAACGGCATTGCCGGATCCGCCGGCCGGGCCGGCCGCGGCGGGACTGAGATTGACGAACTTGCCGCCGAGGGGGCCTTCTTTCATCTTGGCCTCGTCCGGTGCGGCCGCGGTGCTCTCCTCCGCGTCGGACTCCTCCTGGTCGCCTTCATCGTTGCCTTCTTCTTCGCCTTGGTCGCCTTCGGGTTGGGAGGCCGTCAGGAGTCCGGCGGGTACGACCGGCCCGCCGACTTGATTGTGGGAGGCCTCGTGATTGGAGGCCTTTCCAGCCTCGGACGTGGCGGCAAACAATTCGCCCGCCTCCGGGCCGGCCAGGAGGCAGGAGATTTCCTTCTCCGCGGCGTTTAGAACGACGCGGCTGGCCTTGGTCAGCGGATTGATCTCGACGACCAGGCCGTTTTCGTCGGTGCCGGCATAGAGCAGGCCGTCTTTGCCTTGCGCCAGGCACAGGATGTTCTTGGCCAATTTCTTATCGGCCTGGTAGAGCAGCGCGGATCCGCCATCGGTCCGGACGGTATAGACGGCGGCGTTGGGGCCAGTGGCGACGTAGAGGGTGTCTTTGGGCCCCCGCAGGATCGCCCAGACGTACTTGACCGCCGGGTCTTGCCATCGCAGGGTGGCCTTGCCGGCGGCGTCGATGGCGTATAGCCCGGCGCCCTGGCCGCCCGCGCCGGCCAGGAGTTCCTTGCCGGTCCACGTCAGGCTCGTCACCATCGCTGCGGGAAGCTTGGCGAACGGTTTGCTCTGGCGGCCTTCGATCTTATCGATCACCGGCCGGACGCCGGAGGCGACGTAGACGGCCCCATCGTGCGCCGCCAGGGCCGAGACGGCCGAGGGGGCCTGGCCCGAAGGCATCAGCAGGGAGATCTGCCGTGACAGGCTGATCTGGCCCAGCGAGCTGACGGCGGTATCCTTGAATTTTCCCGGCGAGAAATCGGCCTCGCTGGCGTGGTTCCAACTGGCCGGGGCCACAGCCAAGGCCGAGCCGCTGAGGGCAAGCACGATGAGGATTGTCCGGGGCTTCATCGGGATTCCTTTGTGTCCTGTGTTTCCTGGCGCATGGGGGTCTGCTTCAGTTCGCGCTGGACCTCCAACGTCGCCGTCGCCTCGCCGACCAGCACGTAGTCGCAAGGAAGGGGAATGACCAGGGATTGGGTGAAGGTTTTGGCGTCACTGCCGAGGACGGCCTGGGACAGGATGTCCTTGCGGCTTTCCGGCAGGTCGGTCAGCTCTTTGTTGCCGATGGCGAGATTCTTGCCGGCCAGCGGCAGGCGGAGATACAGCCTGTCGGCGGGGTATTCGCCGAGGCGTTGGACGGTCTGGAACAGCTCTTCGACCGTTCGGGGATCGAATCGCTGCGGCATTTCGTGCATCATGTGTTGCATGGCGGAGGCGGCATCGCAGGTTGTCAGGGTGTACGTGCCGTCGGGCAGGTCCGCCGGCAGGTCCAGGCGAACGGCGATCGTCTGCCGCGGCTTGCGGAAGGGTTTAATCGTGACCCGGCCGGTGACCTGTTCGCCGGGGCGGTACAGGCGGCCGTCCAGCCGGAGGTCCAGAATCTCGGCGCTGTGGTCGACGGGCTCTACGGTGATCTGGACGTCGATGGCCTTGACGGCCGCCGGCGGCGCCAGGGGATTGTTCAGCAGAATCACCAGGGGGCGCACCAAATCCGTGATCGCCAGGTCCGTGCCGCCGCCGCTGTCGACATTGACGACGTGGTAGCGGCCCAGCTCACCGAAGTCGATGTCCACGCGGTGGCGGACGGTGTGCAGTTTGGGCAGGTCCCGCCACCCGCTGACGGATTCCTCCGCGGCCATGGCGGCCAGCATCGGCGTGAACATACGATGCCGCATGATCTCGTAGTGGAACTGCTGCGACTGTCCCAGGTCGGGCCAATCGACCTTGACCGTCAGGGGAATCGTCGTGGCCGCCTGGCCGATCACGGCCCGGACGCCGACGCGCTCGTCGCGGACCATCGCGCCGCGGATGCCGGTGGTCGAGCCCAGCTTGAAACTGACGAGCAACGTGGGCACGACCATGTGCACCTCGGCGGGGCCGACGGGAATCTCCACGTCGCCCTCGGCGAAGAGGGAGTGGCCCATCGCCAGCAGGTGGTCGCCGGTCACGTCGGTGACCGTGCCCACCGCGGAGACGTCCAGGTCGCCCGTCATCAGCGCCACCGAGATCGCCGAGCCGGGGACGAAGGCGGCATGGCCGTCCGCCGCCCGGCCGGAAGCCCCGCCGGCCTTCACCGGCATCAACCCCGCCTCCAGGAGCGGCTGCCGCAGCCGCTGAAACGCACTGTCACCCAGGCCGCGGATCATCAGCGGCGTGGCCAGAGGCGATAAATCGCTTCCGACGGGACTGAACCGCTGCCATCGCTGGCCCTGGACGCGCCCCAGGACGGAAACCAGGTCCGTCTGACGCGGGTCCATCGCCGCAGCCAGAAGCTCCCGGCTGCTTTTGTCGCCGGAATCCTCGGCCGTCGCGCCGGGGGTCGACCCTTGCGGTATGGCGAGCATCTGGGTGATCGGCTGAATGCCGCAGATCGGCTCCTTGAGGGCGGGATACGTAAAGGCGACCGCCCCGATAAGCTTGTCCTTGCCGTCGCGATCGTCGCGGACGTATACCGGCGAACCGCTCATGCCCGCCGCCACGCCCAGGCGTTCCATGTCTGGCCCGCCCAGCCGGGCCAGGATCACGTCCTGGTGGGGCCCCCAGCGGGGCATCACCGAAATGATCTCCGCCTCGAACCGCACCGGCTGCGTGCCCGACAACACCGTCAGGCCGTAACCTTTCATGCCGGGTTTCACTCGGCTGATGTCCAGGTAGCGGTCGGATTTCTCCACCATCGCGGTGGCGGCGGCCAGGGCGGGATCGGCCTGTTCGGCGGAAGGCGCCGCCGCGGGCGCCGTGGCGGCATGGGGCGCGCTCCGCGTGGCGCCAAGGCCGGCCAGCGGCCAAGCCAGCGCTACCAGGGCGGCTACGAATGTCATCCTTCCAGTCCGAGGGACCATGACGGCCTCCTGCGCCTCGTTTGAAAGACGCCATGCTATGGCCAAGGCCGGTGGACGACAAGAAAAAAGGGGACGGGTGGGAAATGGTGTTTAGCTGCGGCACCAAGGCGGTTAAGATGAGGCCTCGATATTAGTGACGGCTATGGCAAGCGACCGCGGCCACACACGCCTGATCTGTTCGCTGACTTCTCCCGACGCGGTTTCCATGCGCGCGGACATGGTTGCCGCCGCCGCCGCCGGGGCCGACACCGTCGAGTGCCGCCTGGATTTGCTTCAGCCGGCGCCCAACGAGCGGACCCTGCGGTCGCTGCTGGCCGACCCACCGCTGGAGGTGATCGCGACGTGCCGGCCGGTGCGGCAGGGCGGGCATTTTGCCGGCGAGGAATCGTGGCGGCTGGAAATTCTCCGCCTGGCCGTCCAGGCCGGCGCGACCTTTGTGGACGTGGAAGACGACGTCGATCCGGCCGCCTGGCCCGCCGGACGCGTGATTTGCAGCTTCCACGAGATGGACGGCTGCCCCCCCGACCTGGAAAAAATAGTCCGCCGCCTGGACGATTCGCCCGCCGAGGTCAGCAAGGTGGCCTTCACCGCCTCCTCGTCCCAAGACGCGCTGCGGGCATTGGACGTCCTTCACAATGCCCGCAAGCCCACGCTGGCTTTGGCCATGGGCGAGGCCGGTGCCGTCAGCCGAATCCTGGCCCGCAAGTTTTCAGCCTTCGGCACCTTCGCCAGCCTGCGCCGCGGCGCCGAGTCAGCCGCCGGCCAGTTGACGATTCAGGAAATGCGGCAGCTCTATCGTTGGGACGGCCACAGTCACACGACGAGCATCTACGGTGTCGTCGGCTACCCGCTGGCCCACACGATGAGCCCGGCCATCCACAACGCCGCCTTCGCCGCCGAGGACCTGGATGCCGTCTATGTGCCGCTGCTGGTTCAGCCGGGGGAGGACAACTTCCGCCGCTTCATGGACGCCCTGGCGGACCGGCCGTGGCTGCATTGGCGCGGCCTGTCGATCACCATCCCGCACAAGGCCAACGCCCTGGCTTACGTGGGCCCCAAAAGCTGCGCCAAGCTGGCCCGGCAGATCGGGGCCGTCAACACGATTCTTTTCGGCTCGCGGAAGCGCCTTCGCGGCGAGAACACCGACTGCGTCGCCGCGCTGGATGCCCTGTGCGAGGCGATGGGCATTCGCCGCGCGGAATTGGCCGGCAAGACCGTCGCCGTGCTTGGCGCCGGCGGAGCGGCCAGGGCTGTCGTCGCCGGCCTGCGGGAGTACCGCTCCGAGGTGACGGTCTATAACCGCACCCTTGACCGGGCCGAAGAACTGGCCAAGACGTTTTCCTGCCGCGCCGCCGGACTGGACGAGGTGGCCGGCATGTCGGCGGAGATTCTGATCAATTGCACGTCCGTCGGCATGCATCCCCACGTGGATAGCTGCCCGCTGGCGGCCATCCCACCGTCGGTGAAGGTCGTGTTCGACACGATCTACAATCCCGTCCGCACGCGACTGCTTCAGCGAGCCGGCGAGAAAAACTGCCTGACCGTCTCGGGCGTGGAGATGTTCATCAACCAGGCAATGGTCCAGTTCAAGCTTTGGACCGGCCGAGAGGCCCCGGCCGACGTGATGCGCCGCGTCGTGCTGGAAAAGCTCGACGCCGGCGGCGCCTAGCCAAAGAGCAAGCAAGTAGGTCGTGCAACTCCGTTGCACGCGGAACCGTATTAGGCTTGATTGCCGGCAAGGGGCCGCGTAGAATCTGCGCTAAGTTATGAAGTCTTTCCTCTTCATTACGGCCCGCCGGATCAGGCTTGCCGCCCATTGAGGCGGCGGCCACCCTTCAACTTGCGCTGAAACGTCGTGAAGTTTTCTCTTTCAATGTCCCTGCGTTTTCGCAGAATATCCTCATTCATTGGAGACGTCAGTCATGGCTAAGAATAAACAGATTCACAAAATCGTCCTGGCCTATTCCGGCGGGTTGGACACCTCGGTGATCCTGCCCTGGCTGAAGGCCAAGTACGGCTGCAAGGTCATCGCCTTCGCCGCCGACCTGGGCCAGGGCCGCGAGGAATTGGCCGGTATTAAAGGAAAGGCGCTGGCCAGCGGGGCCGACAAGTGCGTCGTGGCCGACCTGAAGCGGGAATTCGCCGAACAGTACTGCTTCAAGATGCTGGCGGCCGGCGCGGTGTACGAGCAGGCGTACCTGATGGGCACGTCCATCGCCCGCCCGCTGATCGCCAAGGCGCAGGTGCAATGCGCCCTGCGCGAAAAGGCCGACGCCGTCGCCCACGGCGCCACCGGCAAGGGCAACGACCAGGTGCGATTCGAGCTGACCTACATGGCCTTGGCGCCGCAGCTCAAGATCATCGCGCCCTGGAAGGACCCCAGCTTCGAGCTCACCAGCCGCGAGGCGGCCATCCGCTACGCCAAGAGCCGCCGCATTCCCATCGCGCAGACGGCCAAGAAAATCTATTCCCGCGACCGCAACCTCTGGCACATCTCCCACGAGGGTGCGGACCTGGAAGACCCGGCCAACCAACCCACCGACGACCTGTGGGTGATGTCCGTGCCGGTGTCCCGCGCGCCCGCCAAGCCGCAATACGTCCAGGTGAGCTTCAAGGCCGGCGTGCCCGTGGCCGTCAACGGCAAGCGCCTGCCCGGCCACGAACTGGTTGCCAAGCTGAACGCCCTCGGCGGCAAGCACGCCGTCGGCCAGGTGGACCTGGTGGAAAACCGCCTGGTGGGCATCAAGAGCCGCGGGGCCTACGAGACCCCCGGTGGGACGATCCTCTACGAGGCCCACCGCGCGCTGGAATCTCTGGTGTTGGACCGCGAAACGCTGCACTACAAGCAGCAGGTGGCCCTGAAGTATGCCGAGCTGGTGTACTACGGCCAGTGGTTCAGCCCGCTGCGCGTGGCGCTGGACGCCTTCGTGGCCTCGACGCAGCGGAACGTCACCGGCACGGTCCGCGTGAAGTGCTTCAAGGGCCGGGCGACCGTCGCCGGCGTCGAATCGCCGCACAGTTTGTATTCCAGCAAGCTGGCCAGCTTCACGATGGGCAGCGAATATACTCCCGGCGACGCCGTGGGATTTATCAAGCTCTTCGGCCTCCAGATGCGGGGCAGGGGAGAGGAATAAAAAAGACCGAAAGACCGTAAAACCGGAAGACCACAGGACCGGAGTAGGCTGAATGGATGCGGCTTGGTTGATTTTCCTGGTCGCGATTGGCGCCTGCGTGGGCAGCTTTCTGAACGTGGTGATTCATCGGCTGCCGCGCGGGATGAGCATCGTCTTTCCGCCCAGCCACTGTCCGGCGTGCGGCCGGCTGATTCACTGGCATGACAACATCCCGCTGGTGAGTTGGCTGGTGCTGCGCGGGCGGTGCCGGCGGTGCAAGGCGTGGATTTCGCCTCGCTATCTGGTGGTGGAGGCGGCGGCCGCGTGCCTGGCCGGCGGGCTGTACGCCTGGTACTACCTGCTGCACCGGCGGGCGGGCGCGGGAGATTTCGCCGTCACCTGGCCGACGTACCTCGCCCACGTTGTGCTGCTGTGGGGGCTGCTGGCCTGCGCGGCCATGGACATCGGGCAGTGGATCGTGCCGGTGGAGGTTTGCTGGGTCGTCTCAGCCGTCGGCATCGTGATGGCCGGGGCGGGGCCGCACCCGCTGCTGCCGGCCGTCTCGCCGACCGCCGGAGCGATGAGCCTGGCGGCGGCCATCGGCCTGGGCCTGGCGATGCTGCTGCGGTATTACGATTGGATCCCTCGCAGTTTCGGCGACGCCGACGACGCCGTGCAGTTCATGTCCTCCCCGCTGCGAGGCGGCCGGGCCAGGGCCCAAAGGACCATCATCGCCGTAGCCGTCACCGGCGCCCACGGCGTGGACCCGCGCAAAGAAATTCTGCTGGAGGTGCTGTTCCTCGCCCCGGCGTTGGTGCTGGCGGCGGCGGCCTGCGTGCTCATGATACGCTATCCGGCAGTCCGGCAGGCCTGGGCGGCGGCGGTGAGCCCCTCCAGCGGCGGCCTGGCGGTTCACGTCAACGGATTGCTATCCGCCTTATGCGGTTTTCTGGTCGGCGGCCTGTGGGTGTGGGGCGCAAGGATTCTGGGAACGCTGGCCTTCGGCAAGGAAGCGATGGGCCGGGGCGACGTGGACATCCTGGCCTCTGTGGGCGCGGCGACCGGCTGGATCGTGCCGTCGGTGGTCTTCTTCCTGGCGCCGTTCCTGGGGCTTTTGTGGGTGCTTTTGTTGCGGCTGCGGCGACGTCAGCGCGAGTTGCCTTACGGACCTTGGCTGGCCGTGGCCACGCTCATCGTGATACTGTTCTACGACAATTTCGCCCGATTCATTCTGCCGTACTTCGGAATAGGCCGGTGAACCTGCCTGCCGGCAGGCAGGCCCGCCTACGGCGGGCTAGAAAGGGCACGAGACGATGAACAAACTATTGGCCCTGAAATTTTATGTCCGGGTGATCTTCAGCGGTTTGGTCCTGTTGGCCGGCGTGGTGCTGCTTATTCTTCAGTGGGGCAACAAGGCCAAGTTTTCGCTGTACGGGTCCAACAAGGAGCCCAACACGCTGATGCTGATGTTGTGCTCTGCCGTCGGCGGCGTGGTGGCCTGGTGGCTGATCAAGATGTTGTGGCGCGGGATTGTCGGCCTCCACCGCGTGCACTGTGCGGCGAAGATCACCGACTGCGACGCCGGCTCCCCGGCCGCCTGACGCCCCGGGCGGCGATGGAATGTCGCGTCCGGCCCTTGCGTGGGGGTGGGGGGGTGTTGTAGTGTTACCCCGTACTTTGTAAGTGAATCATTTTGGCGACCTTTCAGACTGCGTGGCGGATGTGCCGGGCGCCCCGAGGCGCCGCGGCCACCAAAGGAGACTGCAACCATGAAGCGCGGCGGAGTCCTAAAGCTGTTCGCCGTCTCGATCCTGGCGGCGATGGCGTCGTTCGGCTGCAATCAACAAAAGGACCAGAAGTTGATCCAGGAGCTCCAGGGCCGTAACCAGGAGCTTCAGAACGAGAAGCAAGACCTTCAGGAGCGGCTGGCCCAGTCCAAGGCCCGCGAGGACAGCCTGTCGGCGGAGCTCGGCGCCAAGCAGTCCGAACTGGACGCGATGGCGGCCCGTTGGCATGAGCAGGATAGCAAGAAGGCGGGCTCGCCGTCCACTCCGGCCCTTCCTGCCGGCTGGGAGCGAGGGCCCCTGGGCGACATGGTGACGGTGGGCGCCGACATCCTCTTCAGCTCGGGCAAGGCGGATTTGACGTCCGGCGGCCGGGCGGCGCTAGACAAAATCGTCGGCGACTTGAAGTCTCACTACGCCGGCATGACGGTGCGGGTCTACGGCCACACCGACACCGAGCCGATCCGCAAGAGCAAGAAGTTGTGGCAGGACAATCTGGACCTTTCGGCCAACCGTGCCATGGCCGTCGCGCGGTACCTGGTCAGCAAGGGGATCAGCGCCAAGAACGTGGAAGTGGTCGCCATGGGCGAGAATCATCCCGTGGCCGACAACGCGACCGCCGCCGGAAAGGCCAAAAACCGCCGCGTGGAGATCGTGGTCTTGAAGAAGTAACCGCGCCGCCTCGCCCGCCGGTTCGGCGGGCTTATCGGGGCCGGCGCGAGACGTGAGCGTGTCATGATCGGCATTGTGGATTGCGGCGTGGGCAACCTCCGGAGCGTCCAGAAGGCCCTGGAGCAGGCCGGCGCCGACGCCCAGTTAGTCACTACGCCCTCGCAGCTGGAGCAGGCCAGCAAGATCGTGGTGCCCGGGGTGGCCGCCTTTGGGGACACGATGGACCTGCTGGGCCGCAAAGGCCTGGTAGAGCCGCTGGTCCGCGCGGTGCGCGAGGGCGTGCCGTACCTGGGATTCTGCCTGGGGCTGCAATTGCTGTTCGATATTTCGTATGAGGACGGCCAGCACACAGGCCTGGGGCTGCTGCCGGGCAAGGTCGTCCGCTTCCGGTTCGACACCGGCGTCACGGGCCAGCGGCTGAGCGTTCCGCACATGGGATGGAACCAGATCCGCTGGGATCGGGACATCCCGCTGCTGGACGGCGTGGACAGCGGAGCGTACGTGTACTTCGCCCACAGCTACCACGTCGTCCCAGCCGATATGAACGTCGTGGCGGCCACCACGGACTACGGCTACGAGTTCGTCTCGGCGGTGTGGAAGGACAATATCTTCGCCACCCAGTTCCACCCGGAAAAAAGCCAGGCCGTGGGCTTGAGGCTGCTGAAGAACTTCGTGGACCTCTAGGCGTCGGCTGACGGAATCGCCAGACATGGAAGTCCTCCCAGCCATAGACCTTCGTGACGGGAAGGTGGTGCGCCTTCAGCAGGGCGACTACGACCGCCAGAAGGTGTATCGCGACGACCCGGCTGCGGTGGCCGGCGAAATGGCCGCCGCAGGGGCCCGATGGATTCACGTCGTGGACCTGGATGCGGCCAGGACCGGCCGGCGGGCCAACGCCGTCGCCGTGGCCGCCATCGCCTCCGCCGCGGGCGTGCGCATCGAGCTGGGCGGCGGCGCCAGGACCGAGGCCGATATCGATGCCATGCTCGCCGCCGGCGCCAGCCGCGTGGTGGTCGGTTCGGCGGCCCTGGCGGACTGGGCCTGGTTCCAGCAGTTGGTCCAGCGGGCTGACCTGGCTGGGAAATTGGCCCTGGGCCTGGACGCCCGGCAGGGGCGACTGGCCGTCCACGGCTGGACCGAGAAGCTCCAAGCCTCCGCGGTGGAGATTGCCCGCCGCACGGCCGGTTGGCCGCTGGGGGCCGTCATTTTTACGGACATCGCCCGCGACGGCATGCTGACCGGCCCGAATTTTGACGCCATCGCTGAGGTCATCGCCGCCACGGACGTGCCGGTCATCGCCTCCGGCGGCGTGGCCAGCCTGGAGGACGTTCGGCGGTGCAAAGAAATCGGCTGCGCGGGCGTGATCGTCGGCAGGGCCTATTACGAGGGCAAGATCGACCTAGCCGCAGCCTGCCGGTTGGCCAGGCAAGGACACGGTTAGGAACGGTTCCCCCGTCGGCGGGCCGGGCAGGAAAAAAAACGGCAGGGGGGTTGCAAATGGTTGCAGCCCGGCCTATAGTAAAACAACGGAAGGGGTGGGAAGCTCTGTAACGTCTGCTGCCCGCAAACACCATTGCGGGTCCCAATGAGATGCATAGGACTGTCACATTTTTACAAGGAAGGCTCTAGACATGAACGAGGCTGAAACAGCAACATCGGATCAGGCGAGTCTCACGGTGCAATCCGGCGTTCTTGAGATCACCGACAAGGGCTACGGATTTCTGCGTCAAGCCAAGAACAGCTATCGCGCCACGCCGGGCGACGTGTTTGTCGGCAAGGACCTGGTTCGTCATTACGGTCTGAGGACCGGGCTGACGATCGAAGGCAAGGCCGTGCCCCCCAGCAAGCGCAAGGGCGGGCCGAAGCTGGAAGAGCTGCTGACCATCAACGGCAAGCAGGCCAGCGAGTACACCGACATCGTCCCGTTCAACGACATGACGGTGGTGGACCCCCATCCGCATCTGAAGTTGGAGACGCCCGGGGGGCCGCTGGAAATGCGGGTGCTAGACCTGGTCTGCCCGATCGGCAAGGGGCAGCGCGGGCTCATCGTGGCCTCGCCGCGGTCCGGCAAGACGATCCTGCTCCAGCAGATCGCCAACGCCATCACCACCAACAATCCCGAGTGCATCGTCATCCTGCTGCTGGTGGACGAGCGGCCGGAGGAAGTGACCGACTTCAAGCGCAAGTGCGTCAAGGCCGAGGTGGTGGCCTCCAACAACGACCAGGAGGTCGCCAATCACGTTCGCGTGGCCGAGTTCACCATCGAACGGGCCAAGCGCATGGCCGAGTTCGGCCAGGACGTGGTGATCCTGCTGGACAGCCTCACCCGCCTGGGCCGGTCCTACAACCGTTACATCGAAGGCAGCGGCCGAACGATGACCGGCGGCGTGGACATCCGCGCCCTGGAGACGCCCAAGCGGCAGTTCGGCGCCGCCCGCAAGGTCGAAGGCGGCGGCAGCCTGACGATCCTGGCCACCGCGCTGATCGAGACCGGCAGCCGCATGGACGACCTGATCTTCGAGGAATTCAAGGGCACCGGCAACATGGAACTGCAACTGGACCGCAAGCTGGCCGAGCGGCGCATCTGGCCGGCCATCAGCATCCCGCAGTCCGGCACGCGGAAAGAGGAATTGCTCGTCGAGCCCTGGAAGCTGCCCAAGCTCCACATGCTCCGGCGGTTCCTGTCCACGCTGAACGTGGACGAAGAAATGCCCCAGCTCCTCAAGGCCCTGGAAAAATTCCGCAGCAACGACGACTTCCTGCGGCAGCTCGACACGCGCGACTAAGCGAAGACGTCCGCCTCGCAAAAAAGAAGGGACGCATCCGAGGGATGCGTCCCTGTGTTTTTCAAAGGATGTCGTGCTTAGAGGATTGCATCCTTGGCGGCTTTGGCGATGCGGAACCTCAAGACTCTCTTGGCGGGAATCTTGATCGGTTCGCCGGTGGCGGGGTTGCGGCCCATGCGGGCCTTGCGGTTCACCAGCACCAGCTTGCCCAGGTTGGGAATCGTGAAGCTGTTCTTGGCCTGCTTGTAGGCCAGGTTCACCAGCGCCTCGACGACGCATACGACGTTCTTCTTGGTCAGGCCCGTCGCCTCAGCCAGCGCCTTCATCGTCTGCGACTTCGTCATCTTGGCCATGTGTGTCGCTCCTTCTATCTAGTTCCTCGGAACCACGGACGTTGTTTGTGGCAGCCGCGGCGCCGTTTTCGTTCTTTTTGCCCGCCGCTCCACGCCGTTCGAGCCGCACGGCCCGAAATGTCGCGCGTATGTTGCGCTAGCTCCCGCGCCCCGTCAAGACCAAAAGCGAAGAAAAAACCCATAAATACGGGGGTATCGAAACGGCAGGTGAATTTCGTGCCGCTCCGGCGGGCGTTTTTTGACTTGGTTCGGTCATCGGCCGCTCGTCGGCGGGCGGAGTCGGCTTTGCCTTTTGGGGGCGCGGATGTCTAGAATACATCATCCACCCCGGGAGAAATCGACCATGAGAACGAGGCTTATCGTAGCGGGTTTGGTGCTGGCGGGACTGTTTGCGGCCTTGCTGCCGAGCTGCAAGCGGCAGGAGGCGGCCGCTCCACCCGCCGCCGCATCTCCGCAAGGAGCGTCCACCATGAGCATGAAGATCACCAGCACGGCCTTTGCCGCCGGGGCCGTCATCCCGACGCGTTACACCGGCGATGGCGAGAACATCTCTCCGCCGCTCCAGTGGTCCTCCCTGCCGGCGGGGACGGCGGAACTGGCGCTGATCTGCGACGACCCCGACGCCCCCAGCGCCGAGCCGTGGGTCCATTGGGTCATCTACAAAATTCCCCCCTCCACCGCCGGCCTGGAGGAGAATATCCCGACGTCCCAGCGCCTGACCTCGCCCGCCGGCGCTGTGCAGGGCGTCAGCAGCGACCAGGCGGTGGGCTATCACGGTCCCCGCCCGCCCCGCGGCCACGGAGTGCATCACTACCGCTTCCACCTTTACGCCCTGGACGCCGCCTTGCCGCTCCAGTCGGGATTGACCAAGAATCAACTGCTGAAGGCCATCGGGGGCCACGTGCTGGCGGAGGCGGAACTGGTCGGAACCTATCAGCGCTGAGCGCAGGCGGGGGAGGGCAAGAGCGGATCAGGAAGCGGCCGGCTTGGTCGCGCGGCGGAGTTCGGGCAGGTGCTTGAGGATCCAGGCGACTTTGCGCCGGATCATGGACAGGAAGCCGAAACCTTCCAGCCGCCCGAAGCTGCCCGTCGTCGCGATGGGCAGCACGGCCTCGGCGATCAGGGCCTCGCACATCAGGAACGGCACGGCCCGCAGCTCCTGTGACGAGATGGGACTGACTTCGATGTAGCCCCGCATGAACTCGCCGAATCGCGGCAAATCCGCCTCGTCCAGCCAGAAGGCGGTGTCGTCGCCGCCGCCGATGATGGAAAACTGAAGCGCGCCGTTGGCCAGGTCGATGACGCGCTGTTGAAGCCGGGCCGCGTCATAGTCCACGACGGCGGCGATCTCCTGGTCGCGGAACAGCATGTTCCCTGGGTGCCAGTCGCCGTGGACGATTTGCTTCGGCCAGAGGTGCAACCCGGCCGCCTCGGCCTGCTCGCCGCAGAAACGGTAGGATTCCGTCAGCCACCGCGTCGTCCCCTTGACGGCCTTGATCGGCGGACGGCGGTCCAGGGGCAGCACGCTGACGATCGTCCGCATGGCCTTGGGGATGCTGTGGGCCTTGTGATAGCTGCCGGTGGGCAGATGAAACTCGCTGTGAAAGTCGGCCAGCAGGCTGTGGAAGCTCGCCAGCGTCCGTCCGGCCGAACGGGTCGCCTTGAGGGAACCGTCGTAGCTGCCGCCGGCGATGTGGTGGAACATTTCGTACACGTTGGAGCCCAGCACCAGGATGGTGTCGCCCTTGCGCGTGGGCACCAGTCCCGGCAGCGGAAAGCCCCGATCGGCGAGAATCTGCTGGATCTGGTGGGTGAAGGTGACCTTGGCCAGGTCGTTGCGGCCCGGGGCGCGGCGCTTGAAAACAAATTTGCCGGCCGCGGCCGTGATGACGACCTTGGGCGAGCGAGCTGAACCGCGAGCAAACTCCTGCATGCTCTCCACCCGCCCCAGGTCGTAATGCTCCAGGCAGCGGGTGAGCTCTTCGGGCGCGAATTTTTCGCGGTCGATTTCCATGGTCTTGTGCCCAAACCGCCGGCGGCTCCTCATAAGAAAAAGAGTTGGTGCATCTTAACCCACGATAACGGCTTGTCAAAGACCTGCCTGCCGGTAGGCAGGCCACAGAGTGATTTGAGGAAGGCGTCGGAGAAACTATAATCGGCATCCATGAGAGTGCTCGTCACCGCCGATCTGCATTACGACATCAGCCGCTCGCGGGAATCCGCCCGCGACGTGGCGCGCCAGGCCTGCGCCGCCAGTGGCGACGCCCTGGTGCTGGTGGGCGACACGGCCGGGGCGGATTTGGGACCGCTCCGCGAGTGCCTGGGCCTATTCGAGCGGTTCGCCGGGCGGCGGCTGCTCGTGCCGGGCAATCACTGCCTGTGGTGCCGACAAGGCGAGGACTCCCTGCACCGCTACGAGACCGTCCTGCCGGCCGTGGCGGAGGAGATGGGCTTTTCCGTGCTGGACCACCAGCCGCTGGCCGCCGGGCCGGTGGGGCTGGTCGGCTCGGTGGGTTGGTATGACTATTCGTTCGCCGATGAGTCCTTGGGCATTCACGAGGATTTCTACCGGGCCAAGGTCGCTCCCGGGGCGGCCGCGTATCTTCAGGAGCACCGCGACTTGGTGGACCGCCACCGCGATCGGCTGACGGCGGCGCAGTTGGCCATCGGCTCGCGGTGGATGGACGGCGTGCACGTCCGCCTGCCGGTCCGCGACGAGGACTTCTGCCGGACGCTGGCGGAGAAGCTGTCGCGACAGTTGGCCGAGTTGGCCCCTCGCGTGGAGCGGATTGCCGCGTTCGTGCATCATCTGCCCTTTGCCGACCTGGTCCCGGCCGGGCGCCCGCCGCGGTTCGCCTTCGCGGCGGCGTATCTGGGGGCGGCGCAGTTGGGCCAGGTGCTGCTGGCCTGCCCGAAGGTCACGCACGTGGTCTGCGGCCACTCGCACTGGGGCGCCGAGCAGACCATCGGGCGCGTGAACGTCGTCAACGTCGGCAGCACGTACGTCGCCAAGCGGCTGCTGACCATGGACATTTGACAAATGGAATTGGAGCAAGCATGAGGGTCGTCATCGCACCCGATGCGTTCAAGGAGTGCCTGCCCGCGGCGGAGGTCGCCGCGGCGATGGCTCGCGGCATCTTGGAAGTCTGGCCGGCCGCGCAGGTGGACCTCTGCCCGATGGCCGATGGCGGGGAGGGCACGGTGGCCGCGATGGTGGCCGCGACAGGCGGGCGCCTGGTGGCCGCCGACGTGTTCGACCCGCTGGGGCGGCCCATCCGCGCGCACTTCGGCCTGCTCGGCAGTCCGCCACCGCCGCCGCTGCCGGGAGAGCTGGGCTTGGCCGGGGCCGAGGCCCAGACCGCCGCCGGCCGCGGGCCGCTGGATGGCGAGCACCGCACGGCCGTCATCGAGATGGCCGCCGCCTCTGGCCTGGCCCTGGTGCCGCCGGACAAGCGCGACCCGCTGCGGACCACGACCTACGGCACCGGCCAGCTCATCATGGCCGCGATGAACGCAGGGGCGAGCGAGATCATCGTCGGCGTGGGCAACTCCGCCACGGTGGACGGCGGCTGCGGCGCCGCCCAGGCCATGGGCGTGGTGTTTCTGGACGCCGCGGGCAAGCCGCTGATTTCCGGCATGGGCGGCGGGGCGCTGGGCGAACTGGCCGACATCGACGTCACCGGCCGCGACGCCCGCGTAGCCGCCACGCGATTCCGCGTCGCCACGGACGTGACCAATCCGCTGACCGGTCCCAACGGCGCCGCGGCCGTCTACGGTCCGCAGAAGGGCGCCACGGCTGAGATGGTCGCCCGCCTGGACGACGGCCTGCACCGCCTGGCCGAGTGCATCCGCCGCAAACTGGGCGTGGACGTGGAGAACCTCCCCGGCGCCGGGGCGGCCGGCGGGCTGGCGGCGGGACTGGCGGCCTTCTGCGGCGCGACGCTGGAACGCGGCGTGCGGATGATCGCCCAGGCCGTGCGGCTGCCGCAGCGCCTGGCCGGGGCCGACCTGTGCCTGACCGGCGAGGGTCGGCTCGACGGGCAAAGCCGCGCCGGCAAGACCTGCTTCGGCGTGGCGGAGCTGGCCAAGGCCGCGGGCGTGCCGGTGATCTGCATCCCCGGCTCGGCCGCGCCCGATGCCCCGCGCGAGGTCTTCGCCGCCGTTCGGCCGCTGGTGGCCGGCGACGTGACCGTCAAGTCGGCCATGCACCATGCGCCCCAGCTTCTGGCCCAACGCGCCGCCGAAGCCGTCAAGAAGGACACCAGGCATTAGGCACTGGGCACTAGCTGAGCGGTCTTCCGGTCATCCCTAACTCTTGCCCCCCGTTGCCTGCCCCGGTAACCTGCCTACCGGTAGGCAGGCTTGATGGTTCTTTGAGGTGCAGCGTGTCGAGTGCTCCTATGGATCACTTTGAATATCGTAACGGCGAGTTGTTCTGCGAGCAGGTCGCCGTGGCCCAGATTGCCGCGGCCGTCGGCACGCCGGTGTACGTCTACTCCGCCGCGACGCTGAGGCATCACTACCAGGCCGTCGTCGAGGCGTTCGCGGAACTGCGGCCGACGATCTGCTTTTCCGTCAAGAGCCTGTCCAACATCCACATCCTGAAGCTCCTGGCCGAGGCCGGCAGCGGCTTCGACGTGGTCAGCGGCGGCGAGCTGGCCCGCGTGCGACAGATCGGCGCCGCCGGCGCCAACGTGGTCTTCGCCGGCGTGGGCAAGACCGACCGCGAAATCACCGACGCCCTGGCCTACGGCATCGGCTGCTTCAACGTGGAGTCGGAAGACGAGTTCCAGAACCTCTCGCGCCTGGCCGCCGCGGCCGGCAAGACCGCTTCCGTGGCCTTGCGGATCAACCCCGATGTCTATGACCGCGAGACGCACCGCTACACCGCCACAGGCAAGAAGGCCACCAAGTTCGGCGTGGACCTGGACCGCGCGGAGGCGTTCTTTGAACGCTTCGGGCGCGACGGCCACGCACGGCTGGAAGGCATCCACTTCCACCTCGGCTCGCCGATTTACTCAGCCGAGCCGTACGTGGAGGCCATCACCAAGCTGCTGCCGCTGATCGACCGTCTGCGGCGGCGCGGCTTTGCCCTGCGCCTGCTGAACATCGGCGGGGGCTTCGCGGCCGATTACGAGCGCGGGCGCTCGCCGACGGCGACGGACTATGCCTCCTCAATCGTGCCGCTGCTGCGAGGCAGAGACCTGGCCATCTATCTGGAGCCGGGGCGGTTCATCGCCTGCAACTCCGGCATGCTGCTGACGAACGTCCTTTATCTCAAGGAAGGCGGCGAGCGGCGATTCGCCGTCGTGGACGCCGCCATGACCGATTTAATCCGGCCGGCCCTGTACGACGCCCAGCACCTGGTCTATCCGGCGCACCTGGCCGCCGGCGCCGCGCCGCCGGACCGCCGCCCCGACTACGCCGCCCCCGGCGGGCAGAAAGTGGACATCGTCGGCGGCGTGTGCGAGAGCAGCGACTTTTTGGCCAAGGACCGCGTCCTGCCGCCCCTGTCGCGCGGCGACCTGCTGGCCGTCTTCTCGGCCGGGGCGTATAGCTTTGTCATGTCCAGCCAGTACAACTCCAGGCCGCGGGCGGCTGAGGTGCTCGTGGAGGGCGATGCGTGGCGAATCATCCGCCGCCGCGAAACCAACGACGACCTTTTCGCGGCGGAAAAGGACGTCTAGGAAACCGGACTACCGGAGAACCGGATTACCGTTGAATTGCGAATCGCGAGTTGCGGATCGCGAATTGTTCCCCTGGTGCCTAGTGCCTGATGCCTAGTGCCTTCCTCTACGCCTCTCCCAGGAGTTGTCGGACGAAGTGGATGTTTTTCTGCGCGAAGGCCAGGGGGTTGTCCTTGGGCGGGGTTTCCACGATCACCCAGCCGTCGAATCCCACGGCCCGCAGCGCCTGGACGGTGGCGCGGAAGTCCACGTTGCCCTCGCCCATCGCGACGGTGCAGTCCGGCGGCTGGCCTTCGGCGATGTGGGCGTCCTTGAGGTGCACCTGGGCGATCTTTTCGGCGCCCAAGTCGCGGATGCCCGAGGCCACGTCCAGCTTGCGGGCCAGGGCCTCGGCGGTGTCGTAGCAGATCTTCGCGTAGGAGGAGTTGCCCAGGTAGTCCAGCAGGAACTGCTGCTGGTCGAAGTTCAGCGTGCTCTCGATGCCCAAGACAACGCCGGCCTCCTCGGCCCCTTCGACCAAGTCGGCCAGGGCGGCGGCGGCGTGGTCCAGGTGGTCTTGCGTTTCGATGGCGTTGTGGCCAAAGAAGGGAATAAGCACCACGCCCGCCTTGGCGGCGGCGGCCACGGTGATGGCGTCGCGGACGATCTGTTGGGCGCGGCCGGTGCGGCGGGCCGGGACGACTAGGCTCGGCCGATCGCACAGCAGGCCCAGGTTCAATCCCGCCAGCGCCAGGTGGTGCTCCTGGGACAGTTTCGTCAGCCGCTCCGCCTCGGCGGACCACTTTTCCAGCGTCTTGGCTCCTTCGGCGGCGCCGTAGACGACCTCGATGCCCTCGGCGGCCGCCTGGCCGGCCAGGGCGCAGGCGGCGTCCAGCGGGACCGTTCCTGCCGAGATGGTGGATAAGCCTACTCGCATAATGCCGCTATTCCTGCTTTTTGAAATTTGAAGTTTGACGTTTGAAGAAAGCCCCCCTCAGGCCTTAGATGATTTGAATGATAAAGTGATTATACCACCGTTACGGGCTGTTTTGAAGATAGTCGCGTTGCCCGTCGCGCGGCCGACGGTGACGGTGATGGTCCTTCCCATAGGTTACCCCGCGTGCGATGCGCACCCGCCGCTACGATCCGCCATGGACGATCACGCAAATCAGCCGCTGCGGGCCGGGGTTGGCGATGCGATGGCGCTCGTCGCCGGCGGTGACGGCCAGTTGGCCGGCGTAGGCGGTGATTTCGTCGCCCTTGTTGGAGAGCTTGGCCGTGCCGACGACCACATAGTAGAGGCGTTCGGCGGCGGCGGGGACGTCGAGCTTCTGGCCCGGCTCCATGCACAGCAGGTCGGCCTGGAGGGATTTGCCCTTGTGGAGATGGACCGCTTGCGGTTTGGCGGAGGCGAACCGCACCTTCGCGATGGCATTCACAGTGTCCATAGATTTGTCCCGGTTTTTGGGCGGCCGGCGGACGACGGCCGTTGGTTAAAAACCTTCGCGGGCGAAGGCTTTGAAAGCCGGGCCGCCTTCCACTAGTATTATCGCCAGGACCGGCGGCAGTTCCCCAATGCATTTGCCGTATCGCCGGCCCGGGCCTTCCAAGAGCCCGGGAAAGGCTGGCACATGAAAATCGCCCTGGCGCAGATTAATCCGATCGTCGGCGACATTTCCGGCAACGCGGCCAAAATGGCGGATTGCCTGGCCAAGGCGGAGGCGGCCGGGGCGGAGCTGGCGGTCTTCGCGGAATTGGCGGTGGTGGGGTATCCGCCGCGGGACCTGCTGCGGAAGGAGCAGTTCGTCGCCGACAGCGTCGCGGCCGTGGAGGCCCTGGCCAAGCGATGCACGAAGGTCGCGGCCCTGGTGGGGTACGTCCGGCCGACGCCTCAAGAAAAGGGCCGGCCGCTCCAGAACGCCGCGGCCCTTCTGGCGGGCGGCAAAATTCGGCACGTCCACGTCAAGAGCCTGCTGCCCACCTACGACGTCTTCGACGAGACGCGCTACTTCCAGCCCGGCCCAGACGGCCAGTGTGCGGAACTAAAGGGAAAGCGGCTGGGACTGAGCATCTGCGAGGACCTCTGGGACGCCATCGCGCTGGGGCGGGAGCTTTACGGACGCGATCCGGTCGCCGAGCTGAAGGCGGCCGGGGCGGAAGTCATCATCAACATGGCTGCCAGCCCGTACCAGATGGGCAAGGCCGCCGTGCGCGAGGAGTTGCTGGCCCGCCAGGCTGCCCGCACGGGCTGCCCGATCGTGTACGTCAACCAGGTCGGCGGGAACGATGAGCTGATCTTCGATGGCGGCAGTTGCATCGTCGGGCCGTCGGGGAAGGTGCTGGCGCGGGCGGCCAGCTTCCGCGAAGACCTGCTGGTGGCGGACCTGGACGGCGGGGGGCAGGTGGCGCCGGCGGGGGAGGAGATGGAGCAGCTTTCGGCAGCGCTGAAGCTGGGCCTGGCGGATTACGTTCACAAGTGCGGGTTCCGCAGCGTGGTGTTGGGGCTGTCGGGCGGGATCGACTCCGCCGTCGTGGCCGCGCTGGCGGCGGACGCGCTGGGGGCGGGCAACGTGCTGGCCCTGGCCCTGCCCAGCCGCTACAGCTCGGCCCACAGTTTGGAGGACGCCAAGGCGCTGGCGGACAATCTGGGCATCGAGCTGCGGGTCCTGCCCATCGAAACCGTCCATGCGGCCTACAGCCAGGTGCTGGGGGCGACGATGCCGCTTGGCGCCTGCGACGCCACGGAGGAGAACATCCAGGCCCGCATCCGCGGCAACCTGGTGATGGCCCATAGCAACAAGTACGGCCACCTGGCCGTCGCCACGGGAAACAAGTCGGAGCTGTCCACCGGCTATTGCACGCTCTATGGCGACATGGCCGGGGCGCTGTCGCCCATCGGCGACGTGCTGAAGACCGTCGTGTACAAGTTGGCCGAGCAGCTCAACGCCGAATCCGGCAGCGAGCGGATTCCGCGACGGGTCTTCGAGAAGGCCCCCAGCGCCGAGCTGAAGCCCAACCAGTACGACCAGGACAAGCTGCCGCCGTACGAGCTGCTGGATGAAATCCTGAAACGGTACATCGAGCAGGACCGCACCGCCCGGCAGATCATCGCCGAGGGGTTCGACGCCGCGGTCGTCCAGCGGGTGGTGCAGATGGTGGATGGGGCCGAGTTCAAGCGCCGCCAGGCCGCCCCGGTGCTGAAGGTGACCTCCCGGGCCTTCGGCAGCGGCCGGCGGATGCCTATTGCCCAACGGTATAAGCCGTTAGCCTGACGCGCCGTAGGCAACCGGGTCCGGGAGTTTTCGTGCTTTGTTGTTGACAAACGGGACATTATCGGGCTAGAATGGTGCACGTTGTGGGAGGAGTTGTAAATACAGGGTGCTTGCCTTGAGCATCCTGGGATAAGGAAGGCCGGATAAGGCTGCTCACCTCTTCTTGCCCCTATAGAAGTGTGTTTTGTTTGTACCATTTTCCTTTGAAGGAAGGAAAGGAAGGAAGGGAGAAGCATGATGAGAACCTATCTATTTCTATTGGCTTTGGTTTTGTTTGTGGCCGGCATGTCGCTTCCGGCGCAGGCTGGCATCGTCAGTGGCACGCCAGACGATCCGACTCTCCTGCAGGACATCGCTGTGGACAACGAGACATCGTTTGCCTGGACGGGCTGCATCATTGACATCACGATGGACCATACGTTCACGCTATCCGATGCCCAGGTGATTACACCGGACGACTGGACGGCCGTAATCACGCCGGCCGCCTGGGACGAGACGGAGTACCTCGGGACGATCACCTGCTCCGCCGGGACGCCGGTGGACATTGGCGACACGCTGGAATACAGTTACAAAGTATCTTTTACAGGCGACACCGTAATCAATGAGAGCGTGACCCCGATTCCCGAACCGGTTACGGCGACCCTGCTGGCCCTGGGCGGGCTGGCATTAATCAGACGGCGCCGGGCGTAAGTAATTTTCTAACCTGGATCGATGTTCCGGGCGAGCCGATGCGTACGCCGGCTCGCTCGATTTTTAACGCAAACAAACCGCACCACCGCAAAAACTCCTAGTGTATTCGGCTAACGCCTGTTGGTAAGTGGCCAAATCGCGGTATGTTATAATCGCTTCGACGTCCATATTTAGAGGCGGCTGGCGGATGGCCATCGCCCAGCGGTATAAGCCCTTGGCCTGACGTACCGTAGGCAACTTTCGGGTGGGGGCTAGACCTTTTACCAGAGAATTCCGAGAGTTTTTGTGCTTTGTCGTTGACAGAGGGGCATTATCGGACTAAAATATTGCACGTTGTTGTGGGAGGAGTTGTAAACGCAGGATGCTTGGCTTGAGCATCCTGAGATTGGGATGGCTGAAAGGCTGCTCACCTCTCTTGCCCTCCGCGAAAACGGTGTTTGGTTTTTGCCCTTTGCCGTAAAGGAGACGCAAGATGAGATCATATCTTCTACTGCCCCTGGCTCTGGGTTCTCTGCTGATCGCCTGTATGTCGCTTCCGGCACAGGCCAATATCACCAGTTGGGAATGTGCAAACGATGGCGATGGGGCCATTGACTGCAATGCTTCATGGGATTCCAACACGTATGAGCTGACGATCGAGGGCAACCAGTTTTCATCTCCGGGCCACATGGTAGGCAGCTTCACGACCGACTCGGAGTTGGACCCGAACGTCAAAGTAACCAACAGTGTGGACAATGACACGACGTTTACCTGGACGGACTACCACATCAATTTGTACATGAACAAGACGTTCACGCTGTCCAGCGTGCAGGCGGTTGATCCGAATGACTGGACGTATAACGTGGTCCAGCCTTTAGGCACGCCTTCAGCGATATACGATGCGCATGGAAATCCTTGGAGCTACGTCGGCACGGTAAATTTCTACGCCGGTACACCCGTCCCGAACGACGACAGCACCCTGACGTTCAGCTACAAGATGTCCTTTTTGGGCAGTATCGCATTTGAGCAAGAGATGATCCCGACCCCCGAGCCGGCCACACTGACCCTGCTGGCCCTGGGCGGGCTGGCGTTGATGAGACGGCGCCGGGCGTAAGTAGTTTTCTAACCTTGATCGATGTTCTGGGCGAGCCGATGCGTACGCCGGCTCGCTCGCTTTTTTGCGCGGACCACGACGCCGGAACGTCGCCGCAGCCCCCAGGAGGGGGTCTGGGGTGATTGACGGTTTTGGCGTTATCGGGTACAATATGGGTGGTTGCTGGAGGAAGCGTCGGCAGGGGATAAAGGAAGGGCGAGGCTCAAATTCCCATCCCCGGCTTCTGGGGTTTTCCGCAGATTGGCTAGTCCATTTTAATTCTGGAGGGGAAGTCTATTATGAAGCATCTCAACACACGATGGGCGATCCTTGCAGGCGTTGTGGCGTTGGCCGCGGCCGTGTCCGCCGCCTCGGCGAACATCACGATGAGCCTGGACATCCGTGCCTACACCGACGGCCGGGACCTGCTGGTCATCCAGGGCGATACGATGCAGTGGCATCACCTGGACTTTGCCGCCGTGGGCCGTTGGGGCAAAGATATTGATGACTCCAACGCATGGGCCAACGAGCCCACCATCCTCAGCACCACGCTGAACGGCGCCACGGTGATGAACGGCTATGCCTGGCTGCCGGACTGGCCGGGGCATCCGTGGCCCGACGAGATCCGCGACGAGGACAGTTTCTCGGCGGTGTTTTCCAGCCTGACGCCGGCCCTGCCGGCCACGGACATGACGGTGGACCTGACGGCGATTCAGGCCCGCAGCGAACTGAGTATTTTTCAATATCCCACGGCCGCCAATGGCTACACCCTGATCCTGGACTTCAACGACGACGATCCTTCCGGCGCCGACTGGTACGAGGCCAAGGTGGACATTAACTATGTCCCTGAACCCGCGACGTTGTCGCTTCTGGTCCTGGGCGGGCTGGCGACGTTGGGAAATCGCCGCCGGGCGTAACTAGTTGACCTTAATCGATGTTTCGAGCGAGTCCCGACACCCTCGGGACTCGCTCAATTTTTGCGCGGACGGTCAGCCCCGGATATCGCGGGGATCGGTAATCTTGCCGGTCAATGCGCTGGCGGCGGCGGTGAGGGGGCTGGCCAGGTAGATGCCCGCCTGTTTGTGGCCCATGCGGCCGGGGAAGTTGCGATTGGTGGTCGAGACCACCTTCATCGGCTCGTTGACCCGCCCGAAGGTATCGACGGGCCCGCCCAGGCAGGCGGCGCAACTGGCCGGGCCGATGCGGCAGCCGGCGTCCTGGAAGATCTTGCGCAGCGTCTCGCCGCCGACCTGGAGGCGGTCGAGGTCGGCGTCCACTTCGACCGTGGCCGGCACGATGTACGTATCGACCTTGACCGTTTTGTCAGCCAGGATCTTCGCCGCGGCCTGGAAGTCAGTGGTCTTGCCGCCGGTGCAGGAACCGATGTACACGCGCTCGATCCGCACGTCTTTCAACTGTCGCGCCGTGGCGCGGCGGTCGGGCGAATGCGGCTGAGCGACGGTGGGCTCCAGCTTGGAGGCGTCGAACTCGTACACCTTGGCGTACGCGGCGTCGGCGTCGGACTGACAGACCTGGAAGGGCTTGTCGGTCCGCGCGCAGACGTAGTCCAGCGTGACCTGGTCGGCGGCGATGATGCCGTTCTTGGCGCCGGCCTCGGTGGCCATGTTGCACAGGGTCATCCGCTCGTCGATGTTCAGGGCGTCGACGGCCGAGCCGGTGAATTCCATCGCGCGGTAGGCGGCGCCGTCGGTGCCGATCTCGCCGATGACGTGGAGGATAAGGTCCTTGGCCATCAGGTAGGGCGGCATCGAGCCATGGAAGACGAATTTCATCGAGGGTGGCACCTTGAGCCACAGCTTGCCCGTGCCCATGACGAAGGCGGCTTCGGTATTGCCGATGCCCGCGGCGAATTCGCCGAATGCCCCGTGGGTGCACGTGTGGCTGTCGGCGCCCAGCAGCAGCTCGCCCGGCCGCGTATGACCGCACTGGGGTAGGGTCAGGTGGCAGACGCCGCGGTAGCTGGTTTCCCGGGGATTGGCGTAGGGGTTGGGCATGCCCTCCAGGCCGGGCGGTATGAAGTCCGGGTCGTAATAGTGCGGGGTGCCCTGGCGATGGGCGAACTCGCGGAGGATATTGACGTTGCGGTGGGCCTTGGAGTCGGCGGTAAAGATGTAGTGATCAGGGATGACCACGATCTTTGCCGGGTCGAACACCTTGCCGTCGCGCCCGAAGCGTTCCTCGAAGATGCCGATCGCGCCCGGCCCGGTGACGTCGTTGACCATCAGCACGTCCACGCGGCACCAGACGTTCTCGCCCACGGCCACCGAGGACCGGTCGGCGTGGGCGGCCAAAATCTTTTCCGTAATCGTCATGCCCATAAGCCACTCGCACTTTCTCGCCAGGCTGATTCCCTCCCCGCCCGCCTAGCCAAACCAAAAATCTTACGCTTTTGTGCCCGGCTGTTCAACCGGCCGCACGCGGGCGGACGGCCTCTATTTTTGACCGCCTTCGGGTCGATATAGAAAAAGATGATGTCCATCGCGTATAAAGACATGGGTACGGAGGCCGCACGGGAATAAAAGTTCTCTTCGATAAGAAAATCCAACCGTCGCAGGGGCCGGGACGTACGAACGTAATGATTGGAGCCTAATGGCACTCGGAACGCCAAAGGTGCAAGTACTGCATCGGCCGGCCGTTTGGATGGTAATCATCCTGGCGGGCACGGTGGGACTGTTGCTGTGGACCATCAATCCTTCGCTGCCCTACGAGGAGGATATGGGATCCAAAACGGCCAAGGTGTACCACATGGTGCAGATTGGCAGTTATCTAACCCCTCTGAGCGGGGCGTACATCTATCGGGATGAGTTGTTCTCGTTGTATTACCTTCTTTCCGCCATCGGCTACGGCCTGGTTCGGGGCGACCCGACCACGTATCTGAACTACCAGTCACTGGTCGCGGGGGTGCTCTTTATGGGATGCCTGGCCTACGCCCTTCGCCGCGCCTACAGGGTTCATTACCTGGTGACGTGGCTGGTGTTCATATCCATGCCGGTGATCGTGTTGACGTTCACGGACGGGAACGAGGTGGCGTTTTCGAGTCTGTTCGCGGCGGCGGCGTTGGCGCTTATCGCTTCGCCGTGGCGATGGGGGCTTGCGGCGGGGGGAGTCTGTTACGGTCTATCCTGGTTCTGCCGCCCGGACATGATGCTAATCGCGCCGTTCGTGGGCCTTTGGGCGGCCTTCCATGGGACCGGAGACCCAACCCGCCAGGCCCGCCTGCGGCGGTTTGTCAAAGTAGCCGCCTGGACAGCCGGGACCGTGTTGGTCTACTGGCTGATCTTCCTTCGCGCCATTCCCAACGCGCGGGGCTTCCCGATGACGTTTGATATCAAGTTGTTCCTGGCGATCTTGACGTACCCGTTCAACATCACCGTGGTGCTTCTGGGCGGGGGGGCGATGTTGGTGTTTCTGGTGCGGGATCGACGGCTTTTCTGGACGGTCTTGCCCATCTTGGTTGTGTTGGCTTACTATGCCAAACTCCTGGGCTCGCCCAAGTACATCTTCGCCATGGCTTTTTTCTTTGGCATCCCAGCTGCCGTGGCGATCCAACGCCTCCGGCCGATTTGGAAGGCCGTCGCCGTAGCCGCTGTGGCGTTCTGGTGGTTCGTCTCCGTCAGCATCTATGGAGTTTACGGCCCGGACCGAGGCTGGCAGTGGACTATCCCCACGTATCACGGCCAGGTTCCCACGGGTTCCTACCTGACGGCCTACCAAAAGGTTCACCAGGGGTTCTACCAGGAGCAGTATCGAGCGGAAATCGCAGCCCTGGGAAAAGCCATGGACGCCATCCAGCAGGATGGGCAGGTCCAACTGGTGGGGAGCTTCAACAACACGTTCTTTCACCAAGCCGTGGCCTATCGCGGACGGCTGGACCTGTGGCATCTTCCTTATCCTGGCGACATCGTTCAAATGCCCGACGATCCCAATCAACGCGTTCTCATGATCCGTCGAGGTTACCTGACGACGCATCGCGCTCCTCAAGAGTTCCAAGACCAGTTGTCAGGGTATCTCCTCAGGGGGCAGGTGACGGCGATCGGCGATGGTGACGTGCCGCTGCCGGACGTCATTGAAATCGGCCCCACCGTGCCCGTGGGCACGGACACGGAGCTGGGGCAGCGGATCCTCTTTGCCCAGCAGTGGCAGGGGGGGCAAGGGGCGTTCCCGACGCAATGGTATCTGCCCCAATACAAGCCGCTGTGCTGGATGAGCCGGTGGGCTGCGCCGACGTCCCTCAAGGCTGTGTATGCCGATGAAGATTATGTGGCCTTCGCGGAGAACGTCCCCGGCGGAACAATCTTTCGCACGCAATTCCCGTTCGTTTATTACAAATACAGAGAGCACCGGCGCTGACGCTTGTTGCCTTCTGCCTCCTCCGCTGCCCCTTCAAGCCAGTTCCAGCACCACGATGGCCTTGGGCGGCAAAGCCACCGAGAGGTTTTCCCCCGCCAGCGCTGCCCCGCCGAAGGCCGCCGGACGGACGGCATCGGGATGCTCAAACGTGTTGTGCGCGTGCATGTCGGGGGCCGTCAGAATTTTTCCGGAAACGTGCCGGACCTTCTGGCCGCCAAGAACGCAGATGACATCGGCTGGCTTATTCGGGTCCAGATTGCTCAGCGACAAGTGAATCTTGCCCTCGCTGTCCAGGCTGGCCGTGGCGCTGAGGGCCGGCATGGCCTGCTCGCCGCAGGCATACTGTTCGCATTGCAACTCCGTCGGCAGCAGCGTGGCGTCCTGATGCACGCCGAACATGTCGAACACGTGGTACGTGGGCGTCAGGAGCATTGTTTTGCCGGAGCCGGAGCTGGAGCCAGAACCTGAGCCGGAGTCGTCGGTCAGGACCATGGCCTGTAGGACGTTGACGGTCTGGGCGATATTGGCCATCTTCACGCGGTCGCAATGGCGGCAGAAGATGTCCAGGCTCACGGCCGCGACCATCGCGTCGCGGAGCGTGTTCTGCTGGTAGAGGAATCGCGGATGCGTGCCCGGCTCGACCTCCCACCAGGCGCCCCATTCGTCGACGATCATGCCGACGCGCCGGTCCGGGTCGTACGTGTCCATGATGGCCGCGTGGGCCGAGACGATCTGGTCGGTGCGCAAGGCCAGCTTCAGGATGCCCGCCCAGCCGGCCTCGTCGAACTCCCGCGCCGTCTGCCGCTGCGGTCCGGCGAAGCGGCTGTAATAGTGCACCGACAAGCCCTCCATGCACTTGCCCGCCTCGCGCATGAGCGCCTCGGTCCAGGCCGTGTTGTCGCCGTTGGGCCCGCAGGCGACGCGGTAGAGCTTGTTGCCGCTGAAGTTTCTCAGGTACGTGGCGTACTGGCGGTACAGGTCGGCGTAATATTCCGGCCGCATGCGCCCACCGCAACCCCAGCTTTCGTTGCCCACGCCCCAGTAGGCGATCTTCCACGGCTCCTGGCGCCCGTTGGCGCGGCGCCGCTCGGCCAGCGGGCCGGCGGGGGCCGTGAGATATTCCACCCATTGCTGCATCTCGCGTACCGTGCCGCTGCCAACGTTGCCGCAGATGTACGGCTCGCAGCCCAGTTGCTCGCAGAGGTCCAGAAATTCGTGCGTGCCGAAAGAGTTGTCCTCGACCACCTGCCCCCAATGCGTGTTGACCATGCCGGGGCGGCCCTTGCGCGGGCCGATGCCCTCGGTCCAGTGGTACTCATCCGCGAAGCACCCGCCCGGCCAGCGAAGCACGGGCACGCGAATCCGCCGCAACGCCTCGACAATGTCGCTGCGAATACCGCGGACGTTGGGGATGGGGCTGTCCGGGCCCACCCAGATGCCGCCGTAGATGCACCGGCCCAGATGCTCGGCGAAGTGCCCGAAGATGTGCCGGCTGATGGTCTGCTTGCCGGCGCCGGCGTGGATGACGATCTGGTTCATCCGGGACTTTCCTTATTCCCGCAGCCGATGGCGCCGCGCGGAGCTTTATTGCGGTTCCAGGTGCTTCGCGCGCTCGGAGAGCGGCTGGGTGTTCACGGTCCAGCCGAAGCCGGGCTGGAGGTCGAACGTGTCCGCCGCGAACTTGACGTTCGTCTGCGTGTTCTTCAGCACGACGGTCTTGATGTTCTTGTCCTTGTCCGTGCCGACGACCTTCACCGGCAGGCCCGTGTCGCGGCTGACCCACATGTTCAGGTGCACGAAGTCCAGCTCCCGTCGGCGGTCGCGGTGGGAGATTAGTTCCAGGTGGTCGCAAGCAGCCGGGTCACCCTCGGCGGCGGGGCAGAGGGTCACGTCGTAGTATTCCAGCACCTCGTCGGCCTTCTGGCCGAAAGGCAGCGGCGGGAAGGCGCCCTTGCCGATCCGCATCGCCTGCACGCGTTCGCCTTCCGCCGCCACCTGCCAGCGCGTCAGCTGCTTGACGCTGTGCTTGGCCTCGACGGCCCATTGCCCGTCGAAGGCGTAGTCCTCGCGTTGGCGCGTGTTGGGGCCTGACCCCAGCTTGAGCGTCTCGAAGTGCACGCGGATTTTCTCGGGTTCCTTTTGCGAGCCGCGCTGGTAGGCCACCCAGCCGGTCCGCTGCTCGCTGTCGCCCAGGGCGGGCAACAAGACCGTCATCTCGATGTCGGCGCGGACGGTGGCATACTTCGCCCCAGCCTGCTCCTGGGCCTTGAGGACCTTCATTGCCGCCGGAGCCGCCGGGGCCACCGCGGCGCGGGCCTCCTGCGTGGCCGGCTCGGCCGGCTGGCTCGCCGCCGTGCCCGTCGGCTCGCCGGCCATCGCCGGTTGCGTGGCCGCCGGGGCAGAAGTTTTTTCCGTCGTCGTGGCCGCACAGGCCGGCAGGGATGACAGCATGGCCAACGTCAGAGCCAGCACAACGGTCACAATCCGTTCCGAGCACGTTCCACTCAGCATCGCATTACTCTCCTGCGTCAATTCGTGACTCGCGATTTATCGGCTGCACGTTTCTTCATCAAGCCGCTTGCTACCCTTCCGATGCCCAGCACGGCCGCCAGGACCAGCAGCGCCACCGGTGCGATCCAGCCCAGGTTCCAGTAATACGTCACAAACGCGATGACGGCGTAGCGGAAAAATCGGCCGATGAAGTTGGCCGCCGCGAAGGCCGCCCGGTTGTAGCGGGCGACCGTCGCCAGCATGCGGATGACGTCCACGGGGATCGGCACGATGTTGAAAATTAGGACGATGGAAAAGGGCCACTTGGCGAACCACTTGGCCGCGGCGTGGTAGGTCCGCGTCTGCCGCACGGCCGCGATGCGATGGAGGCGAAGCATCGCGGTGAAAATGTAGTAATCGTTGAGGTTGGCTATCGTGGAGCCCAGCGCGCCCGCCAAGGCCACCGCCAGCACCGTGGAGGCCAGCCCGCCGGTCAGCGCCGCCTCTCGCGTGGCCAGGGCCGCGACGATCCAGCCCGTCGGCAACGGCAGGAACGTGCAGCACAAGGACAGGTACATCGCGAACCCGATCAGCTTCGCCGCCGGCGAGGCCGCCACGAAGGTGCGGACGGGTTGATGCAACCACTGCGTCCATGAGCCGCCACCGGGCGCCAGGGTCGCCAGCGCCACGCAGGCCGCCACCAGCCACAGCGCGTAGGCCACGAACCACCGCCGCAGCGAGATGCCGTCGGCCGGCGGAAGGGTTGTCGTGCTTGCGGTCGCGGAGGGATTAGGCGTCGATGAGTTTTCCATCTCTCATGTGTACGACGCGCCGAGCGACCGAAGCCGCCTCGGCGCTGTGGGTGATCATCACGATGGTCTGCCGCCGGCTGTGATGCAGCTCGGCAAAAAGCGCCAGCAGCCGCTCGGCGTTGTCGCTGTCCAGGTTGCCCGTGGGCTCATCGGCCAGGAGCAGGTCCGGCTCGTGCGCCAGCGCCCGCACGACGGCCACGCGCTGCTGCTCGCCGATGGACATCTGCCCGGGCTTGCGCCGCATGACGTGCTCAACGCCCATTTCTTCGAACAGCCGCCGGACGCGACCGTCCGTCCCGGCCAGGCCTCGAACCCGCAGCGAAATCGCCACGTTGTGCTCGGCCGTCAGCACGCCCAGCAGATTGAACCGCTGGAACACCGTGCCGACGTTTCGCTGCCGCATCCGCTGAAGCTCCCCGCCGCCGCGCGGCACGACCCGGCCGCATAGTTCCAGCGTCCCGGCGTCGGGCGGCGTCACCAGGCCCAGGATGTGCAGCAGCGTGCTCTTGCCGCAGCCGCTGGGACCCATCACGGCCAGGAACTCCCCGCGGCGCACCGTCAGGTCCAGCCCGCGCAGCACGTGCACGCGGGCCGGCCCGCTGCCGTAGGACTTCTCCAGCCCTCGCGCCGCCAGGATATTTTCCTCGTCAGCCATTACGAATGCGGACTCATTCCAGCGTCAACGCCTCGACCACGTCCACGCGCGTGGCCCGCCAGGCGGGATACCCCGCCGCCGCGACGGCGCCCGCCAGCGCCACCCACGCCGCGACGGCGATCCAGTGTCCCGTGATTGTGACGGTCAGCAGCGGCCGGGCGGCCTGGATGATCCAGCCCGCCAGAAAGCTCAACGCCACGCCCGCCGCCGTCCCGGCGCCGGTCAGCAGCAGCGACTCAGCCAGCACCTGCCGCAGGAGAAAGAAGTCGGACGCCCCGCAGGATTTCAGGATTGCGATCTCGCGCGTCCGCTGGAGCACCATCGTGTACAGCGTGATCATGATGAACAGGAAGGCGATGACCATCGCGATGACGTTCACCGCGTCCACGTAAACGAACATGATGCCGAATTTCTCCAGCAGCATGCCGCGGTAGCGCGTCAGGGGCACGACCTCCTGGCCGGTGGTGGCGGCGATGGCCCGGGCGGCCGGGCCGACGTCCACGCCGTCGGCGAGCTTGACGAACATCAGCGTGCTCTTGGTGACGTCGCCGTTGCCGAACAGGTACTGGGCCGTCGGCCGCGGCATGAACACGCGGGCCATCACGCCGGCCGGGGCGATGCCCACGATCGTCCAGTGGTGGTTGGCCGCCTCGACGACCTGGCCGAGGCGGTACCCGCCGGCCCGCGCCAGGCGCGAATCAATTACCAGTTCCAGGCCGTCGTGATTCGGGTCGGACAGGTCCTGCTCGGTCAGCTCCAGGGGCTGGTCGCCCTGCGTGCCGGCGGTCAGCAGCTTTTCGTTCAGCCAGCGGCCGAAGCGGCCTTGGGGGTCGGCCAGGCGGCCGCTGGAGAGCTTCCGCCCGCTGGTGAGATAGCCCCACTGGTCGCTATCCACGCCGACGGCCGTCTGGTCCTGCCCGGCCAGTTTGAACTGCCAGGTGAACACGGGGATGACACGCCGCACGATCCGGCCGTGCGCGGCGGCGATGCGCTCGGCGAAACGGTCGGGCAGGGCCGAGCCGCTCTTGTCGGAGGCGTTCTCGCCCCAGCCGCGGGGAAAGACGATCAGGTCGGCGTCCACCGACTCCCATCGGTCGGCGATCTCGCCCAGGCTGCCGCGCGACAGCCCTGCCAGCGTGATGAACATGCACACGCCGATGCCGATGCCCAAGGCGCTGAGGACGCTTCGCAGCTTGTGGTGCAGAATGTTGGCCAGCGGCAGATAGTCCATGCGTGGTCAACCTTCGGTGCTTGCCCGCCGGAGCGGTTTGCGGCACACTTAGCATAGCCTGGCAGCCGCGGGCAAGCTCCGGCGCGCCAGGGCTAGGGCCGGCGGTCGTGCCGGCGCAGGTGTGCTTATACCATGAAACGCACGGGCACGGCGTGGAAATGTCTGCTGGCGCTGGCGGCCGCGGCGGTCGCCGCCCTTAGCGAAACGGCCGTCGCCGGAGATGCGTGGTTCAGCGGCGCCTGGCCCTATCGGCGGCCGGTGACCGTGGCGGAGGCTGCACCCACGCGGCTGGAGGGGGATGACATCGCCTACGTCACGATGATGACCGGCGGGCTCGCCAAGCCCGATGGCAGTGACATCCGCGTGGCCTCGCCCGCCGGGCAGGAGATGCCCAGCCGCGTCCTGATGACCGGCCCGGGCGATCAGGCCACCGTGGCCTTCGCCCTCCAGCCCAAGGAAAAAACCTACTACGTTTATTTCGGCAACCCCGCGGCCGGGACGGCCAAGCCGCTGGAGATCCGCCGCGGCGTGCTGATGGAGGTCTGGGACTACAACGGGCGGCCCGTGCGGACCTTTTCACAGATGCAGGAAATTTTCGACTCTCCCGGCGAACCCCTCGGCCGGTGCTTTCAGCAGGGCGTCTTTCTGGGCTACAACCCTTTCGGGCCGAGCAATCGCATCGCTGTGCGATACACCGGCTACCTGGTCTGCCCCTGGTCGGGCAATTACATCTTCTGCACGTCCAGCCAGGACGCCTCGTTCCTGACGGTGGACGACAAGTTGGTCGTCGAGAACGGTGGGCGGCACGGGCCTCAGCGCGAGCCGCGACAGACGGGGCAGATCGAGCTTCAATCCGGCCTGCACAAGCTTACCGTGTACCAGGCGTGCAGCGGCAACTGGTTCCCGGTCATCATAGCCGCCTGGCAGCCGCCGGGGGCCATGCAGATCAAACCCATTCCGTCCTCCGCCTTCGCCAGGGCCGTCGAGGCCCAGCCCCAGGCGATGGAGGAACGCTACCAGGGCGTCGCCGTCGATTTCGTCGCCGTTCACGCCGGCGAGGCCGGCTGGGAGGGCGCCCAGACGCAGCGGTATTCCTTCAAGGCCGTCACCGGTAACACCGGCGGGCAGCCGCCGGCGGTGCTTTGGAATTTCGGCGACGGCCAGACCTCGCGCCAGGCGACGGTGGACCACGTGTATCTGACGGCGGGGGATTACACGGTGACGTTGACCGTCCGCACGGCCAGCGGGGGAGAATACAAGCGGGTCAACCGCTTGGCGATTTCCCGGCCGTGGACGAAATTGGCCGACGAGGCACATGACGAGATGGCACAGCACGCCGCGATCGTGGCCGGCTACGACTTGGCCGGCCTGGGCGACGAGGCGCTAGCGGCGGCCTGCCGGCTCTTTCAGCAGACGGACCGGCCGGCTGACGTGATGCGAGCGGCCGAGGCGCTGTTCCAGCGGAACAAGGCCCATGCCTCCCCCGCGGCGGCTGCGATGTACGCCGACGCGATGTCGGCCGGCGGCCAGCCCGCCAAGGCCGCCGAGGCGATGCTGCAAGCGGCCAAGCAGGTGGAGACGCCGGAGGCCCGCGCCGCTCTTTTGGTCCGCGCCGGCCAACTGTTTCTGGAAGCCGGCACGGGTGCGGACCAGGCCATGTCCGCCTTTGGGGAAGCCGCCGCGCTGCTGGGCTCCTCCGGGCGGTCGGGTGTCCTTCGCTCGGCCCACATTGGGATGGGGGACGTCTGGCGGCTTCGCGGCGACGGCGGCAAGGCCCTGGCGGAATACCAAGCCGCCGGGACGGCCTCCGCGGATTCGCCCGTCATGGCGGAGGTGCGTCAGGGCGACATGGCCAGGCACGTCGAGGCTTACCTGAGGGACAAGGACTACAAGTCCGCCGAGGATTATCTGGCCCGCTGGGCCGACGCGGCGCCCGCCGACAAGCTGGAGGGCTATTGGTCGCTGCTGCGGGTCAAGGCGTTCTTGGCCCAGGACCGCAACACCCAGGCCGCCGCCGAGGCCCGGACGCTCGTGGCGGCCAACCCGTCGTCCCCGTACGCCCCGCAGTTGCTCGCTCTGGCGGCCGAGGCGTACACCAAGCTGTCTCAGCCGGAGCAGGCAATGGCGATGCGAAAACAGCTTTTGGAAAAATACCCCGAATCGCCTCTGGCCGCGGAGGCATCCAAGAAGGCCGCTGCGCCATAGGCTAACTGCCCCGCAGCGGGGGAATGGGGAGGGTAGAGTTAGGGTCTCCCGGCCCGCTGGCGGCCAAGCCGTTCTTTTCGTTGTAGGCGGAGGGGTCCTTGCCTCGCTCGATCCAGCCGATCTTTCGGACACGGCGTTCGTGTCGCCCGCCGGCGTCGAAGGTGGTGTCCAGCCAGCTGGCGACGATGCGGCGGATGAGTTCCTCGCCCAGCACGTCGCTGGCCAGGCACAGGACGTTGGCGTTATTGTGTCGGCGGGACATCTGGGCGGTGAGCTCGTCGTGGCACAGGGCGGCGCGAATGCCCGGCACCTTGTTGGCGCAGATGGTCATGCCGATGCCGCTGCCGCAGACGAGGATCGCGAAGTCGGCCTGGCCTTCGGCCACGGCCCTGGCGGCGGGGTAGGCCAGGTCGGGATAATCGCAGCTGCGGGCGCTGTTGGTCCCCATGTCCAGGACCTGGCAGCCCCGCTCGGCCAGCTGGATGGAGATACGCTCCTTGACGCGGTGTCCTCGGTGATCAGCGGCGAGTGCGATTTTCATGGAGTTCCTTCCCGAGTATGTCGTGCAGCGCCTGCTGAATCTTCTTGGCGGTGCGACGATACACCTCCGCGGGGCCGCCCGCCGGATCGGAAATGTCCTCACGCGGCGAAAGCCGCCTGACCTTTCCGGCGGAGGTTGGCAATAGTTCTACGACGGCGGCCACGTGCTCGTTCGACATGCAGAATACCATATCGGCTTGGTCAATCAAATCCTTCGTGAGCTTCCGGCTGCGGTGGCCGGTGAGGTCGGCGCCCAGTTCCCCGGCGGCCTGGATCGCCACCGGCGAGGCCGGTAAGTCGTCGGCGGCCCAGACGCCGGCGGAGAGGATCTCCCATCCGGCCTCCGGCAGCTTGCCCGGCGTGGTGCCGAGTCGCTCGGCCAGCATTTTGCGGGACAGCGCGACGGCCAGGGGGCTGCGGCAGGTGTTGCCCGTGCAGACGAACAGGATCGTGCGGCGCATCAGGCGGGCGATTTGGCGCTCGCCGTACACGCCCTGGCGGACGATGCGCCAACTGTCGCCCTCGACGGCGACGATGGTGCTGTCGGCCCCGTAGCGCGTCGGGCCGCTGTCGATCAGCAAATCGATCCGCCCCTCCAGGGCCTCCAGCACGTCCTTGGCGTTGCGCGGGCTGGGCGCGCCGGGCAGGTTGGCGCTGGGCGCCACCACTGGCCAATCCACCGCGGCCAGCATCTCCCGCGCCAGCGGCAGGTCCGGACAGCGCAGGCCGATGGTGTCCTGCCAGCACAGCACGTCGTACAGCCCGGCCTTGGTGAAGCGCTCCTCGGCCAGTTGGCCGCCCACAGGCAACAGAAGCGTCAGCGGTCCCGGCCAGGCCTTGGCCATCAGCCGTTGGGCGGGGACGGGAATGTCGGCCACGTAAAGCTCGGCGTCCTGGGGGGTGGCCAGGTGCACGCTGAACGGACGGCTGGGGCGGTTCTTCAGCTCCCGCAGCCGCTCCATGGCCTGGGGGATGTTGGCCAGGGCGGCCACGCCGTAGACCGTCTCTGTGGCAAAGCCCACCAATTGCCCGGCCGACAGGGCCGCCGCGCCGCGCTGGGCGGCCTTAGTCTGTTGCGCACGAGAAGCGGCCTGGATAACGGTCGTCGCCATGGGATTGTCCGCCAAGCGACATTATCGAGATTTACTTGCGGGCAAGTCAAGCCGACCGGCCCTGGCCGAGGGTGCTATTTGCCTGTACCATGCCGGCCGAGGAAAAATCGCATGGTGCAGAGCCCGAAGGCCAAAGCCGTGGAGAAGTGGGGGATTTTCGAACTGGCCCTTTCGTCGTCTTTGTTAAAAAGACCGGCCAGGGGAAATCCCTTCCGTGACGTGCAATTCGGCGCTAGCTTCACCTTCAAGCACCAGACGGTACACGTGGACGGTTTTTACGACGGCGACGGCGTCTATTGCGTCCGCTTCATGCCGGATGAGATCGGGCCGTGGTCCTACGTGACGCACAGCAACGCACCCCGCCTCGACGGGGTGCGCGGCACGTTCCTCTGCACGCCGCCGTCGGCGGGCAACCACGGGCCGGTGGACGTGTACCGCTACTTCCACTTCGTCCACGCCGACGGTGAGCGGCACTACCCCTTCGGCACGACCTGCTACGCCTGGATTCATCAGCCGCCGGCCTTGCGTGCCCAGACGCTGCGGACGCTGGCGCGATCGCCCTTCAACAAGCTGCGGATGTGCGTGTTCCCCAAGCATTATGTCTACAACACCAACGAGCCGGACTGTTTCCCTTTTTTGCAAAAGCCACAAAAACCGCAAAAGCACCCACCGCGGCGGGGGCGAGAGCGAGATCAAGAAAAGTGGTCCTGGGATTTGGATCGCTTTGACGTGCGGTTCTGGCGGAAGCTGGACCGCTGCGTGGCGCGGCTGTGCGAGCTGGGCATCCAGGCTGACTTGATCCTGTTCCATCCTTACGACCGCTGGGGATTCGCCAATCTGGATGCTCAGACCGAGGAGCGGTACCTCAAATATCTCATCGCTCGGCTGGCCGCGTATCGCAACGTGTGGTGGTCGATGGCCAACGAGTGGGACTTCATGAAGGCCAAGACGGTCAAGGATTTCGACCGCTACTTCCGCATCGTCCGCGCCAACGACCCGTACGGCCATCTCCGCAGCGTGCACAACGGCCGGATTTTTTACGATCACACGAAACCCTGGGTCACCCATTGCAGCGTGCAGCACGCCGACCTGACGAAGGTGGCGGAGTGGCGCGAGCAATACGTCAAGCCCGTGGTGGTGGACGAGTGCGGCTACGAGGGCGACATCGAGCGGCGGTGGGGCAACCTGCCCGGCTGGGAGCTGGTCCACCGCGTCTGGATGGGCGTGGTCCGCGGCGGGTACGTGGGGCATGGCGAGACGTTCCTGCATCGCCGAGACGTCCTGTGGTGGTCCAAGGGCGGGCGGCTTTACGGCCAAAGCGCTTCGCGGATCGCGTTCCTGCGGCGGATTCTGGAGCGATCCCCCCGGGCCGCCCTGGAGCCGGTCAGCCTGGGCCGCGGAAACGACGCCCTGGCCCGGCCGGGGGAGTATTACCTGTTCTATTACGGCCTGCACCAGCCGGCCAAGATGCCGATGGACCTCCCGGCCGGTGGGCGCTTCCGCGTGGAACTCATCGACACTTGGAGGGAGACCATCCGGCCGCTGGCGGGCACGTTCAAGGGCAAGTTCACGCTGAAGCTGCCCGGCAAACCTTTCATGGCCGTGCGGATGACGAAGGTGAACTAGGGTGGCATGGCCTGCCGAAGGCTGGCCATGGTGAGCCTGCTTCATCATGCCCAGGCTTCGCCAGGGCATGGCACCCGGCGGCCTTGAGTTTCGGGCCGGTCCACCGTATTATCGCGCTCTTTAAGGAACCGGAGTGTCGCCGACATGGCCGAAAACAACGCCAACACGCTGATGGAAAAACTGGTGTCCCTGTGCAAGCGGCGGGGGTTCATTTTCCCCTCTTCCGAAATCTACGGCGGCATCAACGGCTTTTGGGACTACGGTCCCCTGGGCGTGGAGCTGAAGCGCAACATCAAGGACGCCTGGTGGACCGACATGGTCCTGAAGCGCGACGACATGCTCGGCCTGGACTGCACCATCATCATGAACCCCAAGGTCTGGGAAGCCTCCGGCCACGTGGTGAACTTCAACGATCCGCTGGTGGACTGCCGCGGCTGCAAAGCCCGCTTCCGCGCGGACAAAGTTTTTCTGGCCGTCGCCAAAGAGGGCGACAACGTCCTGCTGTCGGTGGGCGTGGAGGCCGACGACGCCGACGGCGCCAAGGCCGCCGCGTTCAGCGGCGCCAACAGCAAGACGCGCCGCCGTCTGGAAGATCGCGGCGACCGCATCGGGTGGACCATCGCCCGCGTCGACAAGCTGCCCGCCGGCGCCGTCGCCCTGTGCCCGCTCTGTGGCCAGGGGCTGACCGACGCCCGCAAGTTCAACATGATGTTCAAGACCTTCGTCGGCGCGATGGAGGATTCCAGCTCGCTGGCCTATCTTCGGCCGGAGACTGCCCAGGGCATCTTCGCCAATTACCGCAACGTGCTGGACTCCAGCCGCGTGAAGATTCCCTTCGGCATCGCGCAAATCGGCAAGAGTTTCCGTAACGAGATTAACCCGCGCAACTACACCTTCCGAAGCCGGGAATTCGAGCAGATGGAGATCGAGTTCTTCTGCCACCCCTCCGAAGGCGACAGGTGGTACGAATACTGGCGCGACCGGAGATTCCAGTGGTACGTGGGCCTTGGGTTGACCAGCAGCAAGCTGCGCCTCCGCCCGCACGAAAAGGACGAGCTGGCCCACTACGCACGCGCCTGCGCGGACATCGAGTACGCCTTCCCGTTCGGCATCAGCGAACTGGAGGGCGTCGCCAACCGCACGGACTTCGACCTCACCCAGCACCAGAAGTTTTCCGGGCGGGACATGACGTACTTCGACGACGAGACCAAGGAGCGGTACATTCCCTACGTCATCGAGCCTTCCGGCGGCATCGACCGGGCGGCGCTGGCATTCCTGTGCGAGGCGTATTGTGAGGATACGGCCCCCGACGAGAACGGCCAGCCTCAGGCGCGAACGGTGATGAAGCTGCATCCGCGCCTGGCGCCGGTCAAGGCCGCCGTGTTCCCGCTGGTCAAGAAGGACGGCATGCCCGAAGTGGCCACCAAGATTCACCAGGCCCTCAAGGCCGCGGGCATCGCCAGCTTCTACGACGAGAAGGGCGCCGTCGGCCGCCGCTATCGCCGCCAGGACGAAGCCGGCACGCCGTTCTGCTTCACCGTCGACGGCCAGACGCTCCAGGACCAAACCGTCACCGTCCGCGACCGCGACAGCCTCAAACAAATCCGCATCGCGGCGGACCAGGTTGTGGAATACGTCCAGAAGAAACTGAAATAAGACCTTGGACGGTTTTTAGCCGTGGGTCTTGTGTGGGGTTCGAAATGAAATCCCATAAGCGTCATATCGTGGCTATGGGCGGCGGCGGATTCAGCATGGAACCGACCAATCCACTACTCGATGATTTCGTTTTTTCCCTGACGGGCCAACGCAAGCCGAGGGTCTGCTTTCTGCCTTCGGCCAGCGGCGATGCGGAGGCGTATATCAAAAAATTCTACTGGTGCATGCCGACCCGGCGATGTCGGCCTTCACATCTATGCCTGTTCGCCCACAATACTAAGAATCCCAGGCAATTCCTGCTCCAGCAGAACGTGATCTATGTGGGTGGGGGCAACACCGCCAACATGCTCGCCATCTGGCGAGTTCAGGGAATCGACAAGGTGTTGCGCGAGGCCTGGGATCGCGGCATCGTGCTCTGCGGCATCAGTGCCGGGGCGAACTGCTGGTTTGAAGGCTTCAGTACGGACTCCTTCGGCGGTCTTGTGCCCTGCAAAGATGGGCTGGGCTTCATCGCCGGTTCGGTCTGTCCCCATTACGACGGCGAGAAGCAGCGCAGGCGAACCTTTCATCGGATGATTTCTTCGGGTCGGCTTCCCTCGGGTTTTGCTGTGGACGACGGCGCAGCGCTGCATTTTGTCGGCCGGCGGTTTGCCGAGGCCGTCAGTTCACGCCCACAAGCCCGGGCTTACCGCGTCGTGCGACGCTGCGGACACGTTGTCGAGCAGGTCCTCAAGATCCACTACCTGGGCGGTGAGTGATGAACGCCGTGAGCAGCGGGGCTCTTGCCCCGCGCGAGTGGCTTCCGCCTGGACCTTTCACAAGCGAGAAAGCCCGTTCTATGGCTGAGGAAGAATTGCTCGTGAATCTTCTCCGGCCGTGATAATCTTTTTCCGACTATGCCTGACTATCGCGTCAACCTGGACGTTTACAACGGTCCGCTGGACCTGCTGCTGTATCTGATCCGCCGGGACGAGGTGGACATCTACGATATCCCCATCACCCGCGTCACCGAGCAATACCTTCGCTACGTCGAGATGCTCAAGGGCCTGGACCCCAACCTGGCCGGGGAGTTCCTGGTGCTGGCCGCGACGCTGATGGAGATCAAGACGCGGATGCTGCTGCCTTCCCCGCCGCCGGAAGAAGGCGGCGAAACGGGCCTGGTGCTGGACCCGCGGACCGAGCTGGTCAAGCAGCTGCTGCAATACAAAGCCTTCAAGGACGCCGCCGGCGAGCTGCGCGAGGCGGGCGACGAGCAGGCGATGAAGTTCTCGCGTCCGGCCCCGGAGGGCGAGGCCGCCGCGGCCGAGGTGAATCTGGAAGACGTGCAGGTCTGGGACCTGATGGAGGCCTTCGGCAAGCTGATGGAGGCCATCGGCCATCGGCCCACGCATCACGAGGTGGTCTACGACGACACGCCGATCGAGCTGTACGTCACCGACATTCTTGACCGCCTCCAGCGCGAGGGCACGATGACCTTCGCGAAGATCTTCGAGGGCCGCTCGCGACGGTTGGAGATCCTGGGACTGTTCCTGGCCTTGCTGGAGGTGATCCGCCAGAAAAAGGCCCGCGCGATGCAGGACGCCAACTTCGGGCAGATTGTCATCGTCCCGCGCAAGCCACCGCTGGAGGCTGAAGCCGCGGGAGAGGCGCCGGCGGCCGAGTCGCCGGCTGCGCCCTCGGCGCCGACCACGCCCTCGACAAAAGTTCCTACCCAAGCGCCGCCGGCCGAGGATGGCCAATACATCCACGAGCGGACCGACGGGCCGGAAGAGGAGATGGACAATGTCGGCTGAGAAAAAACTCAAAGCCCTTGGACTGGCCCTGCCAACCGTTGCCACGCCGGCAGGGGCCTACGTGTCGGCCGTGCGACGCGGCCGGCTGGCCTTCACCTCCGGCCAACTGCCGATGAAGGACGGCAAGCTGATAGCCGCGGGCAAGGTCCCCGCCGACGTGCCGCTGGAGGCCGCCCAGGCCGCCGCCGCCCAGGCGGTGTTGAACGCCTTGGCCGCCCTGGCCGCCATTGCCGGGTCGATCGATGCCATCGGCTGCGTGGCGAGGATGAACGTGTACGTCAACTCCTCGCCGGGATTCACCGACCAGGCCAAGGTCGCCGACGGCGCCAGCGATCTGCTGCTGAAGATCTTCGGCGACGCCGGCCGGCATAGCCGCTGCGCCGTCGGCGTGGCGGAATTGCCGCTGAACGCCCCGGTCGAACTGGACTTGGTCGTTGGGCTCGGCCCCACCATGAGCGACCTAGGCTTGGCATCATCCGGCTAACATATTTCTAAAGAAGAAGTTATAGTCGGCCATGACGGATCCAGAGGTCTTGCCGATATTTCTCTTGAAGTACTAAGTAGTTCCCTGGCTCATTTCATGTGTCTGAAACGTTATATTCATGTCGCACGTTTGGACTTTGTCAACGGCCACTCTGATGTAAACTATAGGGGTAAAGCGGATCGGCCAGTCGCAGGAAGCGATGGGTCGAGACGCTTGGAGTCAACGGAGCCCCGCCGCAGACCGTTTTTGCAGCGGGAAACATTGCCTCCCTGCCTTTGAAGGAAGACGTGTAGAGCTGCAGTAGTAAGTGGAGCAGCCGGTTCCCATCAGATGTGAGCGTTGTTGTGTTTCTCATGAAAGGAAGGGTTTATGCGAACGAAGATTCTCATTTCAATTTGCATCTGTCTTTTGCTGGCTTTAGGCGGCATAGCCACCGCGTCTACCACGTGGGTAGCTAACACGGTGGGAAACTGGGACGTGGCCGGCAACTGGTCCGGCGGCGTTCCGAATGCGAGCAGCACGAGCATCGGCAGTGGGACTTGCACCCTTAACACCGCCGATGGCAACTGCGCCGGCTTGCAGATGGGTTACGCCGCTAGCCAGAATGGTACCCTGCTGATAGAGCCCGGCGCTGTCCTGTCGGATTTCAAGGCCGGCACGACGACCATGTTCTCCCTGTCGAAAATATCTGGAGCGATCGGTGTGGTCACCCAGGACGGCGGGAGCGTGTATGTGTCGGGCGGCGGTGCAGGTGAATTGCAGCTAAGCTCTGCGGACGGCGCTATAGGGGTCTACACCCTGAATGGCGGCACGTTGAACACCGAGGTCCTTAATAAGGGTAGTACTACGCGAAATGGCACGTTCAATGCCAATGGTGGGACCCTGATTATTCATAGCAAGATCGACAAGTTTGGCCTGGCCAACGCCGGGAATGCCGGTTCTAACGGCTTTACACTGAGCGGTACCGTCCTGGAACCGAACGGAATAGGTGTGGTCGGTACGATAGCCGTAGGCTCGTCCAATGCTACGGATTTCATCGGCAGTTCCGGAGGTCTGGATTTCGACATCAGTGGCGACACCACGAATGACAAGGTTACCAACAAAGGCAACTGCACCCTGTCGAGCTCCGTGGCGCTGAGTATATCTTTCCTCGGCAGCTACGGGCCGACGACCCCCAGCACCTCCTGGACTCTCTGGGATTGCGCCCCAACGTACTCCGGCAGCGGCCTTCCCACACTGAGTGTGCCGGCCGGTTACAGCACCAGTGAGTTCTCCCTTGGTTGGACTACGGTTGGTGCCGACACCGATCTTGTCCTGACGTACATCCCCGAGCCGACGACGCTGGTCCTGCTGGGCTTGGTCGCTTTGGGCCTGATCCGCCGCAGGCGGAGTTAGGAGTGTAACTGTTGTAATGGAAATAGGTTGTATTTGATTGATGGTATGGACACGCCGGACCGGTCCGATGAGGAGAGTCCGGCGTGTTTTTTTAACCTGGCTGGCCGGCCGCAGGACAGTTACCCATACTCTGGGGGCCTTGACGGATTTTGGGGTATCGGTTATCATTAATAAAGTAGCAGTTTAGGGTCCTAAAGGGAGAAAAGCGGCAGGGGAGGATCCGGCAACGAGCCGGACTGACCGCACTCAGCAACGCCAGACCACTCGGAGCGATGTACTAGGGTCCAGCGTTCTGACACTCAGGGGAACAGGCAGGAAAGGAAGGGTTTAGATGCTCATCACGCAAAGTAACTTTCGTTCTATTTGTGCCGTCACGACGTGGCTGGCCACCGGAATCATTCTAATGGTTTCCCTGGCTTCAACGGCTTCCGCCGCGACGGTGACGACCCACCTGACGGCGGATGACGCCTTCAGCCTGTACGTCAGCACCGATGACAGCAAAGTGGGCACGTACGTCGGTTCCGGAGACGATTGGACGACGGCGTACACCTACACGTTCGATCTGACGCCCGGCACCACGAATTACATCCATGTGGTCGCGTGGGATCTCTACAAGGTGATTGCCGCCTTTGAGGGGGATTTCTCGCTGAGCGATTCTTCGTGCCACTTCGCCAATGGCACCCAGAGTCTGGTCACCGACGGCGCTCATTGGAACATCAGCAATGACGGCTTCGGCCAAAATTACTATACCCCCGACGAAATCGCGGTAAACGGCTCCGGTATCTGGGGCGATATTGTCGGCGGCCCCATTGAGGGGATTTCCGGCAACGCCTGCTGGATCTGGAGCAATGGCGGAGAAGATTTGACGACGCGGTATTTCTCGACGTCGATCTGCGTCCCCGAACCGGCCACGTTGAGCCTGCTGGGCCTCGGGGCCCTGGCGGTCCTGCGGCCGAAGCGTAAATAGTCGCCCTGGCACAATTTCAGGTTTCCAAACGGACGGGCCCCAAGGCTCGCCCGTTCTGTTTGGTGTGCAAGCCTGTCAGGAAGGCTGGCTTGCCGGCGCGGAGGAGTCCAGCCCCAGGATATGCGGAGCGGTCTTGAGTTCCACGTCGCTGTCCGCCGGCCGGCCGCGGGAAGGGTCGATCTTTGGGGGGATCGTGAACTCTACGGGCGAGCTGGCGCCCTCCGGTGAGATGTAGACACTGAGTTCGGGATAATACTCCACGTCGATTTTTTGCCACTGGTCGGCCGGCAGGCGTTCGCGGCGGAGGACGCGTTCCTGGTTGGCCAGGCATTGCCATCCGCCGGAATAGTACTGGAAGTACCACAGCTCCACGCGCCAGATGACCTCGCCGCGTTTAGAGGCGTGGAATTCGCGTGCCCGCATCAGCTCCACCAGCACCGTCGCCCGCGGGCCCCGCCCGGCCACGTAGAGCACGCGGCGGATGTCCATAAAGTCCTGTAAGTCGGCTACGAACTTGAGAATCTCCTCGGCGTCGGCCGTCGAGAAGGCGTGCGGCGGCTCCGGCGGTAGGCCCAGGTCCTTGCGGCGTTGCTCGGCCAGGTTCAGCAGACGCTGCTCGACGAAATCCAGGTCGATACCCTCGATTTGCCTGCCGTCGGCCAGGCCGACGACCAGGTCGTATCGCGCGTCGCCGGGCAACCCTTCGAAAGTGAAGCGGCCGGTAGTCTTGTCGAACCGGGCCGGGAGGAATTCCTTGCCCGTGACGCGCGAGACGGCCCGCAGGTCCTTGATAGTTTCCGCGGGAGCCAGCCGGCCGGAGATAGCGCCCGCCTTGGGCGGGCCGGCTACGGGAGCGTCTTCTTTCAGCGGGGCCGAGGCCGCCAGGACCGTTGCGATCGCGCCGAGCAGGCAGCGGGCCAGCATGGTTCACCCCAGGAGCTTGATAGCCTTGGCCTCGGCGCGGGCCGCCAGAATCTTTCCGAAGTACACGCGGTGGAAATCGCCGTCCATGTACGCCCCGGAGAGGATTTCGCCGGAAAGCTTCTCCGGCAGCACGTCGTTGCTGTGCACGACTTGGCATTCATAAACGATCGGGCACTCCGCCACGGTGGGGGCCAGGACCATCTGGCCTTTCTCGGCCGTCAGGTGGCTGAGGGCGAACTTGTCGGTATCGCGCCCGCTGACCGAGCCGCAGGTGGCGCAGACCATGTGCATCTCGGCCGTCGGGACATTGACCGAGAAACACCCGCTATGCTCGATGCATCGCCAGGTGTATCGGCTGGGCCGGACCAGCACGATCCAGGCCGGCACGCCCCAGATCCGTCCCATCGCCCCCCAGCCGATGGTCATGAGGTTGGCCTTGCCGGCCGCGTCGTAGCTGCCCAGCAGCAGCCCCTGGCGGGTGAGGGTTTCCAGCACTTTTTCGTAGTGGGCGGAGGGATCGATTTTCTCTTTGGCCATGGAGGAGCTCACTCGTAGGTTCGGCCGGTCTTGCCGGCGGCCAGGTTGCGACGGGCCCGCGACATCAGCCGGTTGCCCCAGATGGTGGGATATCGCCCGGTGACGCAGCCCAGGCACAGTTCGCCACGGGGGGTCTGGATGCAGCGGCTGAGGTCCTCGACGGTGAGGTATCGCAGGCTGTCGGCTCCCAAGGCCTTGGCCATGCGGGCCAGCGTGGCCTGGTCGGGCGCGCCGTCGTAGTGAGGCGGGACGAACGACGGGGCGAACAGCTCGCCCAGCGTGGACATGTCGATGCCGTAAAAGCACGGCGCGACGATCGGCGGGCAGGCCACGCGGACGTGGATCTCCTTGGCCCCGCCGCGATGCCGCAGTTGCCCCAGCAGGGCGCGCAACGTGGTCGCCCGGACGATGGAGTCCTCGATGAGGAAGACCCGCTTGCCCGTCAGGACCGACGGCAGGGGGGTGTACTTGCCCTTGGCGCTCCAGCCGCGCAGAGACGTAGGCTGGATGAACGTCCGGCCGACGTAGCGATTGCGGATCAGCCCCTCCACCGACGGGACGCCCATTTTGAAGGCGAAGGCGTCGGCGGCGGCCTTGGCGGTGTCCGGCACGGGCACGACGATGCAGGACTCGTCCATCCGCTGATCTTCTATCTCGGCCAGCCGCTCGCCGGACCGGGCCCGCGCCAGGTACACGCTCGTGCCGTCCATGATGCTGGCCACGTTGGAGAAGTAAATCCACTCAAAGAAGCAGTACGCGTGCTGTCGCGGCTTGGCGAACCGTTCGAAATGCAGCCGGCCTTTCTCGATGATGGCCATCTCGCCGGGGGCGAGGCTTTGAATCTCGGTGAAGCCCATATTGGCCAGGGCCACCGACTCGCTGGCCGCGGCGAACAGTCGCCCCTGCACCGCCCAGCTCAGCGGTCGGAAGCCCAGCGGATCGCGGGCGACGAACATCCGCCCGGCGGCGTCCAGGAACGCGATGTTGTAGGCCCCGTCGAAACCGCGGGCCAGCGAACTCATCACCGCCCGCAGGCCGGCGGGCCGGTCGCCGCGAAGCCGATAGGCCAGGGCGTGCATGAGAATTTCGGTGTCGGTGTTGAGCGAGAAGTGGTAATCGCGGCTGCGGGCGAGGCGATCGCGGAGCTGGGTGTAATTGGCCAGGTTGCCGTTGAAGGCGAAGCTGAACCATTTCCACAGCCGCCCGTGGTGGCGCTCGAAAGGCTGGGCGTAGCGGGTGTCGTCCTCCGAGCCGCAGGTGGCGTAGCGCGTGTGCCCGATGGCCGCCTTGCCGGCGTATTCTTCCAGGATGGCGCGGTGCTTGGCCGGGTGGGCCATGCGGAAGGCCTCGGCCACCGTGCCGACATCCTTGTAGGTGGCCAGGAGCTGGGACCGGCCGGGCTGGTAGCTGCTGATGCCCGCGGCCAGTTGCCCGCGGTTCTGGAGGTCCAGCAGCATGGCCGGCATCAGGCCCGCCACGTCGCCGTTGGTTACGGCCTTGCTGGCGGAACCTTCCGGGCCGGCGGGCTTGTCCAGCAGGCACACGGCCGCGATGCCGCACTCATGATGCAGTTCGTCACTCAAGGGAACCTCCCCGCGCGGCACGTGTGGGAGCAACGAATCTCATCCTGAAGGCACCTCAACCTCAGAAAGCTCCATGATACTCCAAACGTCCCCCCAGCGGCAAGCGGCGGCTATTTGTTCTTGTAGACTTCCGTCGAGCCGTCGGCGGCGACGTGGACGACGAATCGAACCGCCCGGCCATTACCGTTCGTCGTAGCCTGCGTCATGGTTTGTTCTTTGGTGAAACATACGGACCGGACGCCCGTGCTACGGATTCGTGAGAATCCCGCAGACGTCACGGACGCGTTGCAGGGTGGCCTCGGCCACGGCGCGGGCGCGCCGGCCGCCGTCGCGGAGGACGTCGCGAACGTCGTCCGGCCGCTTGCGGATGTCGGCGTAGCGCTGGCGGGCGGCGGCGAAGTGCTCGTTGATCAGCTCCGCCAGTCGCTTCTTAGCCTGGCCGTAGCCGTAACCGCCGGCGCGGTATTTGCCGGCGATCTCCTGGGCCTCGGCCGGAGCGGCGAACAGCTTCAGCAGGGCGTACACATGGCAGCGGTCGGGGTCCTTGGGGCTTTCCAGCGGCGTGGAGTCGGTCACGATCTGGGCGCATCGTTTGGAGGTCTCCTTGTCGCTGGCCATAATCTCGATGGTGTTGTCATAGCTCTTGGACATTTTTTGGCCGTCGATGCCGGGCACGACGGCGACCTCCGGCACGATGTACGGCTCCGGCAGCACCAGCACGTCTTGGCCGTAGGCGCGGTTGAACCGCCCGGCCAGGTCGCGGGTCATCTCGACGTGCTGCTTCTGGTCGGCCCCGACGGGCACGAGGTTGGAGTTGTAGATCAGGATGTCGGCCGCCTGAAGCACCGGATAGTCCAGCAGGCCCATGCTGGCGGCCGCGCCCTTGGAGACCTTGTCCTTGTAGCTGGTGCCTTTCTCCATCATGCTCACGGGGCACTGGCAGTTGAGGATCCAACACAGCTCGGTCACCTGCGGCACGTCGCTTTGGCAGAAAAACGTGGTCTTGGCGGTGTCCAGCCCCAACGCCAGGTACGCCATGGCCACGTGGAGGGTCATTTCTTCCAGCTCCTTCTTGTCGGACAGGCTGGTCAGGGCGTGGTAGTTGGCGATGAAATAAAAGCACTCCTGGCCTTTTTGGGCGAACGCCAGGTGCTGGCGAATGGCGCCGAAGTAATTGCCGACGTGCAACTTACCCGAAGGCTGTATGCCCGACAGGACTCGCATGATGGCCCGATGGTAGGGGGCCTGGCCGCCGCTGTCAATACCGCCGCCGATGCGCTGTGGCGGGCGGAACGCAAATTTTTCCAAAAAAGGCGGCTGAAGATGGATTGCCTAGGCAGCCGATGTATAGAATACATAGGCAGCCAAGGTATAAACGCCTGAAGGCAATTATCAAGGAGCTTGCGATGGACTTCTCACAGGATTTGGTCAGAGGCAGCATCGTGCCGATCGTGCTTTCCCTCCTGAAGGACAGGCCCATGTATGGCTACGAGATGGTCAAGCTCGTCAATGCCCGCAGCAGCGGGCGGCTGGAATGGCGGGAGGGCACGCTGTATCCCGCGCTGCACCACCTGGAGGCCGCGGGGCTGGTGTCGTCCCGTTGGCAGGACGCCCTGGCCGACCAGGCCCCCGGCCGGCAGCGGAAGTATTACTCCATCACCCGCAAAGGCCGGGGCGAACTGGCCCGCCGGACGAATGAATGGCGGCAGTTCAGCCTGGCCGTGAACGCGATGCTTCTGGGAGGGATGGCATGAGCGCCTGGAATGATCTCGTCGGCCGCCTGACGCGGCGGTTGGCGGTGGATGAGGAACTCCGCCTGGACGTGGCGCGGGAACTGCGGTGCCATCTGGAGGACTCGACCGCCGAGTTCCGCGCCGCCGGCCAGGACGACAAGCAGGCCGCCGCCTCAGCCATCAAGGCCCTGGGGGATGAAAAAGAGCTCGCCGAGCAGCTCTGGCAGGCCAACCGCCGGCGAATCCGCCTCCGCGGCGTCTTGCGCTGGACGGCGCGGGCGACGCTGGCGCCCCTGGCCGTGGTGGTGGTGCTGGTGTTCTTGGTCTCCTCGGCCGGCATTGTGATGATCTATCAAAGTTTGGGCGAGATCGGCGGCGGGAAAATCATCGGTTGGCCTCTGGCCGGGTTAGGACGACTGGTGTGCGATCCCTATGCCGGGATTCACCTGACCGAGGAGCAACGATTCCTGCTGGAGGGCGATCCGAATGCCAAAACGGAGTTGGAACGGGCCAAGTCCATCTCCGACCGCTGGCCGGACAATCCCATCTACTATGGCAACTACATCGCTTATCTCCTCAACCAGCAGAAGCCCATTCAGGATAAACCGGGTGAGAAACCTCTCGTGGATGAGGAAAAGCTCGCCGAGGTGATTGCGGCGCTGCGACACGGGGAACAGGTCGATCCGAACAATGCGTTTTACAATCTGGAGATTGCCTCCCTGCTGGTCCGGGCCTCCACGATCCTGCGGGACGATCCCTCCACGACGTTTGATGCGATTGGGCGTGACGGCAAGATTACCCCCAGCACCGTGGATAAGATCGAGATCCTGGACGCCAAGCGGTTTGACCAGAGCCTGGAGGAGTTCCGCCGCGGCCTGGCCAAGCCGCTCCTGACGTCGTACGGCATGGAGATGTTGCGTCTCCGCTTGAACATGCTGCCCGCGCCGTTCCGTATGGTCCAGTATCTGAATCGTTTGCTGATGGCTTATAACACGTTGCTGCCTGGATTGCAGGATGACCGCACGCTGGCCAAGTCGCTGTTGGCTTATGCCCGGCAGCTTGCCGCCAGGGGGCAGGCCGACCAGGCCTTGCAGAGCCCGCAGGACGTAAAACGCCTGGCCGGCAAACTCGGCACACAGAGTGATTTTCTGATCGATTTGCTGGTGGCCCGCGCCCTGGACAACCTCGCCCTGGGATACCAGGAGGTTCTCGACAAGGCACTTGGTCGTTCTGAGGCTGCTCAAGCCGCGCGCCGACAGAGGATGGAAGACTACGAATTCTTCAATCGCATCTGGGCGGGCCGGAACGAACACGAGGCCGGCATCGCTCACGTAGGTTTGCTGGAGTCGATAATATTGCCGACCCTGCCCGGCTACAAGGCCGACTTGAAGCCGCTGCGAATCGCCGAGTTGTTTGTCGCCGTCCAGGTGGGATTGCTGGGCTTGCTGGCGGGGCTGATTGTGGTGGCCGCCGTTTTGGGCTTGGTGACGGTGTGTCAGTTTATCTTCCTCCCCAAGGTGGATCGGCCGGTCCTGCTGTTTGTCGGGTGGCAGCGGATGGGGAAGATATGCTTGCTGGCTGTGGTGGCGCCGCTGGCGATCTATGCCGCCTATTCATTCCTGGCGGCGGCCTTCGGCAGCGACGTCGGCCTGACGTGGCTGAATTCAGGTCGCCTGATCGTGGAACTGACGGCCATGGCGTGCCTCGTGCTGGCCTTGATGATCCTGATGGCCTGCTCCGCCGTTCGCCAGCGTGGGTTGGAACTGGGCCTGGCCGTCCCGCCGCCCCTGACGTGGCGCAAGCGGCCGGTGATGCTCGGTTTGACCGCCCTGGTGGTCCTGGCCGCAGGGGCGTACGTCGTGGCATGGTGGGTAGGCTTCCGCGGCATATTCGACCGCCGCCTGGACCTTCTTCTGGCCACCGTTATCGTGGGCCTGATGGTCTTGTGGGGCCTGCGAGAGTTGATTGCCGGCTTCTGGCAGGACCGCACATACCTGCGATTCCAGCGGTCCTTGCGGCGGAGCCTGATCCCCATCCTGGCGGCTGCCGTCATTGTGGTCGGCATCGGGTTAGGGGGCCTGTTGGCCACGGGAGAGGGTTTCGCAGTCAGCCGGATGGGCAAGGGCCTGCCTATGCCGGACGAGATCAAGAACTCCGATTTCCGCCTGCTTCAGGAACGGTTTGTGGAGCAGGAAAAATCCCCACAGGAGCAGGTCAGCCGCCCTGGTCCTGGATAAAACCGATCTTGGCCAGCCAGCGGGCGCAAGGGTCGGTCCAGTTGGCCTTGGGGATGTCTGTGGCCAGGCCGATGCCGTGATGCTTCAGGCCCGTCTGGAACAGGTGCAGCTCGAAGGGCACGTTGCAGCGGCTGAGGCTGTCGGCCAGGAGCAAGCTGTTGGCCACGGGGACGGAGGGGTCCTCGATGGTGTGCCAGATGAAGCCCGGCGGGGTCTGCGGCGTAATGCGGTTCTCCAGGCTCAGCTCGCGCTGCAAGGCCGGGGCGGGATTCTCGCCCAACAGGGCCTCCATCGTGCCGCGGTGCCCCTGCGGCCCGAAAGTGATGACGGGATAGCAGGCGATGAACGCGTCGGGGCGGGTGGAATGACGTTGGAGGGGGTCGGGGCTTTCTTTTTGGCCATCCTCGAACATCGTCGCGGCCGAGACGGCCAGGTGTCCGCCGGCGCTGAAACCCAGGATGCCGACGCGATGGGGGTCGATCCGCCAGGCGGCAGCGTGGGCCCGCACCAGGCGAATCGCCTGTTTGGCGTCGTTCAGCGGGGCGGGATGGCGGCAGGGGGCGACGCGGTAGTCCAGCACGATCCCCGCCACGCCCAGCGAGCACAGCCATCGGGCCACCGGCTCGCCTTCGTGGGGGGCGCGCCGCCGGTATCCGCCGCCGGGGCAGACCACGACGGCGGCCACGGGGCCGGGACAGTCCGGCAGCAGAGGGGTGAGCGTGGGAACCTGTGACTCACCGGCGCCCGGTGAGTCGGGGGCGCCGCCGGGCCACAGGGGAATCGGGTCCAGCTTGCGCGCGTCCATAGAACGAGCCTTCTTGGGCCGGGTGGCTTAGTCCGCCGAGGGGGCGTTCGTCCGCGCTCGAAGGTTCCAGCCGGGCGTGCGATGCCTCATCAGGATGCTGAATATTTCCACCAGCAACAGCACGCTCGTCAACGTGATCAGCGCCAGCGAGGCGGTGCCGGCGGAGATGACGTGAGATAGCTGCTGAGCCGCCTGGAGCAGATGAATTCCCTTGGCGGCCAGTTTCTCGCTCAAGAACCATTGCGTCCATTGCAAGGCTTGCCCCAGCAGCCAACCCATGCCCCACAGCCCGGCGATGATGCCGGTGGCGTTGACCGCCTGGAAGGTGACGTCGGTCCAGCGTTTCAGGGACTGCCTCTTGCCGCTGACCAGCGAGGCGGCCTCGCGCAACGGCATCGTGAGGGCTAACAGAATGTAGAACAGGCCACCGATGCCCGTCCCCGGCAGACCGACGACCATGATTAATGTCCTTTCTCGTAAACTTTAAGGGGGCGCCGGACTATCCACTCGCTCCAGACCGCCTCCAGGATGAACATGCTGTTGACCGCGCGCATCACAAAAAAGCCCGGAAGGCTGGACACCGCCTGGAGAATCTCTTTCCTCTTGGCCGCCATCAGCAGCACCGGAAAGGCCACGGCAGGCAGGTCCAGGACGTAGCCCAGCAAAAACAGCGGATTGACGAAGATCGCCAGCAGCGGCAGGGCGACGAGGTAGGCCAGGCTTGCCAAGACCGCGTCCCACAGGGCCACCGCGACCAACGAACGAAGGAAAGGAATCTCCAGTACCCGCCGCCAGTGCAGGCGGACGTTCTGGACGAACCCGTGCGACCAGCGTTTCAGTTGCTTGCGCATGAAGTTCCAATTGTGCGGCTCGACGGGGTAGCACACCGCCTGGGGGATGAATCGCACGCCGTGCCCGGCCTGGTAGAAGCTCCAGGTGAGGTCCATGTCCTCAGCCAGCGTGCGGGTGGACCAGCAGCCTACGGCCCGCAGAATGTCGGTACGGTAGGCCGAGAAGCACCCCGAGGAAATCAGCGGCCGCTCGTAGTAGTCCTGGATGCGCTTGTAAAATGAGAAGGCGAACAGGTATTCGATGTAGCGGCCGCGCTCCCAGACCGTCTTGACGTATCGCGGCAGCACCAGGCCGCAGGCAGCGGCGATGGAGGGATTCTGAAAGGCCGCCAGCAGCGTGGCGATGGCGTCGGGGGCGAGCATCGTGTCGGCGTCGATGGCCATGGTGAACTGCGTCTTGACGTGATCCATGGCGAAGTTCTGCGCCCCGGCCTTGCAGCCGGTGTTCTGGGGCGGGCGAAGCACGGTCACGCCAAAGGAGCGGGCGATGTCGGCGGTGTTGTCGGTGGAGCAATCGTCGATGACGATGATTTCATCCGGCCGGAGCGTCTGGGCCTGAAGGCTGCGGATGGTGTCGGCGATGGTGGCGGCCTCGTTGTAGGCCGGCACCAGCACCGTAAGGTTGCTGCCGCCGTCGTTACTCATAAACGTTCTTGAATCTCCGTCTCGCCGGGCCCGCCCCGTCGTCTGCGCGGATGGACGCCCTCCACGGTTGACAGACGGGTTCACGCGGGCTCGGAGAAGATAGTGCCTTGCGGTCTGCTGCGCGGACACGTCGGCCTTAAGCAAGGATAGGCTTGCAGCAGATCTCAAGCCCGACGAAACATACCATCATCCTGTTGGAGCCCCCCCTTGTCAAGGGGGTGACTTGCCTTCCGGCCAGAAAGTATTCCGCCAGCGTCTCCCCGGGTATTTCTTAGCCCGGAGAGTCCCTGGAAGAGGCGATGGAGCCGAGAACAAGAGGAGTCAAAGCCCGGCCGACCGGAAAAATAGCGGCAAATGTGAATACTATAATTATATAGAATTCAAGTGGTTATATAAAATAAACCGCTCTCGCCGAGATGCGCCCCAAGGCACTGTCGATCCGAATGGAGGTTCCCGTTACGGGCAGGCGACTTGTTTGCCATGGACTTCCACGCGGTTTCGGCCGGCGCGCTTGGCCTGGTACATGGCGGCATCGGCGCGGCGAAGGACGTCGGAGGCGGTATCCGTGGCCGCCCCCGTCCATTCGGCGACGCCGCAACTCACCGTGATGGCGGGGCGATCGCTCGCCGGCCGCGACGCCACGCGGTTCCGCAGCCGCTCCATGGCGGCGGCGGAGGAAGCAGAGTCGGTCTCCGGAAGGATCCAGACAAACTCATCGCCGCCGTATCGCGCCAGCGTATCCGTGCTGCGCATTTCCTGCTGCATGACGTCGGCCAGATCGCGCAGGACCTGGTCGCCGGTGGCATGCCCGAACCGGTCGTTGACGTGTTTGAATTCGTCCACGTCCACCACGGCGATGCAGAACGGCCGCTCGTATCGCACCGCGCGATTGAATTCCGTCTGGAGCCTGTCTTCCAGCACCCGACGGGTGTAGGTGCCGGTCAGGGAATCCACCTCGCTCTGCATGAGGGCGATCCGGTAGAGCACCGCGTTGGTCAGATTGGCGCTGAGCACCTCCCGGATGAGGCCGGCCTTGTAGAGGAACAGGTCCTGAGACATCGGCGGGGCGTCGCTCGCACGGCACAGGCACATGTAGGCGCATCGCCGCTCGCGTTCCTCGCTGTTGAATTCGTTGACCTGCAAGGGAATGACGACGCCGGGCGGGCGCCCGTTGAGGGCCTCACAGGGGTGGGGCACGTGGTCCAGCATAAAGGGCGCCTGGGCGCTGTGGAACCCCTCCGCCCCGGGCCGGGAGGCCAGGAACGCCTCGTCGACCGGGCAGCGGTTCCGGGAGACCAGCGAAGATTGGCTGGTCGATCCGGAACGGACGTCTTTCATGCACAGCACGCCGAACTCCGCCTCGAACAGCCGGGGGACTTCTTCGGTGACCAGCCGGACGACCTCGTCGAGGTCCACGCACTTCAGCCCCTTGCTGAGCATGGCGATCTGCTCGGCCGCGGCGTGCATGGCGCGGATCTTTTCATTGGAGGCGCGCAACTGCTCCACGGTCTGGGCCAATTGGCTGGTGCGCTGGCGCTCCTCGAGGAACAGGTGGTGCCGTTTCAAAAGGTTGGCGATGGACGCGGCGAAGGCCTCCATGTCCTCGATCGGCTTGGTGGTGTACTGGTCCAGCAGGTGCTGGTTGATGGCCCGCTTAGCCTGCTCCAGGCCGGCGTGCCCCGTGAGAAGCACGCACACGATGTCGGACTGCTTGGTTTTGATCTGTTCGATGAGATCCAGGCCGTTGGTGCCGGGCATGAGCTGATCGGAGATGAGCATGGCCGGCGGGGTTTCCTGTTCGGCCGAATCGACGACCAGCGATTGCGCCTCCTGGGGAGAGGCAACGAACTCGAACTCCACGGCGAAGTCCTGGCACAGAGGCGTCACTCTCCCGGGCAAGGACCTCTTGAGCGAGCCTAGAAATTCCTCATCGTCGTCCACGCAAATGGCCAGATATTTTTTCATGACGACTAACCCTCCGGGGGTGTTCGTGCGATGCTTTGTGGGGCGGTCGGTTGCGTCTTGCCGCCGGCTCGCATCATCTCCACGAACGATGCGGCCAGGGCGGGATCGAATTGGGTGGCCGCACCTCTTTGGATTTCAGCCAGGGCCTGGGGGGCGGTCATGGCCCGCCGATAGGGCCTGTTGGAGGTCATGGCGTCGTACGCGTCGACGATGGCCAGGATCCTCGCCCCCACGGGAATTTCCTCTCCGGCCAGGTGATCGGGATACCCCCGGCCGTTGAACCATTCATGGTGGCTGCGGATGATCATCCGTGCGGCGTTGAGGAACCGTAGGTGCTTGAGGATCGTATCCGCGCGGGCGGGATGCTCCATGACGATGGCCTGCTCTCCCAGGTTCAGCCGTCCAGGCTTGCAAAGAATGCCTTCGGGCACGGCCAGCTTGCCCACGTCGTGCAGGGCGGCGGCGTAGCGGATGTCCTTCATCGGCTCCTCGCCTATCCCGGTGGCCTTGGCCAGGGCCACGGTCAGCGCGACCACTCGGTCGGTGTGGCCGCGCGTGTAGGGGTCCTTGGCCTCGACGATGTCCATCAGGCTGGCCATCGTGCCGACGTAGGTGTCTTCCAACGTTTCGCGATCCTTGAATTGGGTGAGCGTGATGGCCGCGATGTCGGCAACGAAGATCGTCAATAGCCGATCGAGCATCGTGAGCATCTGGTCGGCCTTGTCGGCGCCGACCACGATGGCTCCCACCACCTCCTGTCGCACGATCATGGGAACGACAGTAGCCGCATAGGCGGAAGCCGGGTCGTCGGTTTCGGCGTGGTCGACGCAGCCGTTTCGGAGTACCTCGGGCATTCGTTGGCAGAAACCGCAGTAGCCGAGATGATCGTGCCATGCCCGGCATATCGCCTCGGCGGAGGGCGGCGATTGGCCGGTGACGGATTGCAGCGCGAACTTTCCCTCCTCCAGCGAGAACAAGGCCGTCCAGGGGGCGTCGAACTGTGAGGTCAGGAAGCCGGTCGTCGTGTCCAGGGCCGTGGCGAGATTCCCCGTGGTCGTCATGGTCTGGAGGAACTCAAACTGGGCCGCCATCCGTCGGCGATGCTGAGCGGCCATGGACTGGCGATGGTATTCGCGGGCCAGACTGGTCACGGTGCTGACGAACTCCGAAGGTTGCTCCACGGGCTTGGTGAAATACTTATCCAGCAGTTGCTCGTTGACGGCCCGGACGGCCGACTCCAAGCCGGCGTAGCCCGTCAGGAGCACCCGCCGCGCGAAGGGATGGCTGGCCTTCAGTTGGCTCAGAAGGTCCATGCCCTGCATCTGGGGCATGACCTGGTCGCAGATGGTCATCGCCAGGGGCTTGTCCAGCGTTTCCACGTAGGCCAGGGCCTCCGATGGACTGGAGGTGAAGCTGAAATCCAGGGTGAACTGAGAGAGGGGGTGCTTCGTGGCCGGGGCCAGCAGGCGTTTGAGCGAGGCCAGGAACTCCGGGTCGTCGTCCACGCACAGGACCTCGTATTCCGGCCGGCGGCGAACGATGGTTTCCACCACCAACCGGAGGGCGGACAGAACCTCCTGGGGCGGCGTGTGGATGTCCCAGATCTGGTCGGTCGTCGCGCCGAGGACGGCCGGGCAGTACGCGATGCGGGAATCCGTCGGCACCATCAGCACGATCATGATGTCCTGCACACGTCCCAGCAGGTCCTGGACCGCCGCTCGCGGAAGGTCGCAGGGCGCGTCGGACACCACGATGGCGGCTTCGCATTGGCCGGCCTCGGCCAGGGCCACCAGTTGGGGAACGCTCCGCACGCGGGTGAGCTGCCAGTGGTCGGCCTGGGCGGCCTCGAGCAGACCGCCAAGATCCATGCGGTCTTCCGCGGCTACGGCAAGGCGAAGTATGAGCGGTTGTTCTGCCATGGTTGCGTCTCAGCCGGCCTGGTGAGCCAGTGCCTCGTTGTTTTGCGACGCGGGGGGCGTTTCCGTCGCCTCGCGCCGGTCCAGGGGCAACGTCACTTCGAACGTCACGCCGTTGGGCTCGTTGTGGGCGGCGATGGTCCCTTGATACTTGCGCAGAATCGCCGTGCAGATGCTCAACCCCAACCCGGTGCCCTTGCCGATGGCTTTGGTGGTGAAGAACGGATCGAAGATTTTCGGCAAGGTCTGGGGAGGTATGGGCGGGCCGATGTTGAAGATCTCAACCACCGCGTGCTGATCTTTGGATCGGGTGGTGATGCGGATCAGCTTTTCGCCCGGACCGTCGACACTTTCGATGGCGTCGCAGGCGTTGGACAAAATATTGGTCCAGACCTGCGAGAGGTCGGGGCCGCACAGCACCGGCGGGATGGATTCCTCGTAGCACCGTTCGACCTTGACAAGGTGCTTCAGGCGGTTCTGGAGGATGACCAGGGTGTTGTCGAGGCTTTCGTTGACGTTGATGTCGAACAGGTCGCCGTCGCCGCTGCGGCTGTAGTACCGCAGCGCCCGGATGATCTTGGCGATTTTCTGGACGCTGGCGAGCGAGATGCTCGTGCCGATCTTCAAGGCCGCCAGGTGCTCCAGGAACTTCAGTCCCACGGGGTGGGACAAGCACCGGACCGCCCGTTCGTCGGAACTTGACAGTCCGCAATCGATTAAAATATCAGCGGCGAGTTTGGGGTCTTTGATGCCCTGACGTTGCAGCTCTGATTCGATCTGCCGATGGGCCTGGCGGTCCGCCAGCTTGGCCAAGGTCGCCTGATGGGTGACGATCACCGGCACGGCTTCGGACAGCCAGCGGCGCAGATCGTCGGGCAGTTGGTCCAGTTCGCTGGCGGCTATCGCCAATTCCCGCACGTGCAGGGCCGCGTCGTTGGCCACATTCATGATGGCGCCAGTCGGCGTGTTGATCTCGTGCGCCACGCCGGCGACCAACTCTCCCAGCAGGCTCATTTTTTCTATCTGGACCAGCTCGGCCTGCGCCTGGCGGATGTGTTCGTTGGCTTGCACCAATTCTTTGGTGCGCTCCTGCACGCGCTGCTCCAGCAGTTCATGGGAGTGCTTCAGCTCGTCCTCCGCCTCTTTGCGCAGCGTGACGTCTTTCATCGTGCCCAGCATGCGCCAGGCCTCGCCTTGAGGGGATCGCAGAATGGCGGCGCTGTCCTCGACGTCAAAGTAGTGGCCGTCTTTGTGCTGAAAGCGATAGGGGGACAGGAAAGTGTTCCCATGGTTTTTAAGTCCATGTTCCAGGGACTCCATGACGCGCCGGCGGTCTTGGGGGTGGATCATCTCCTCCCATTTCTGGATATCCACCTCGGCAAACTCCTGCGGGCTGTAACCGGTGAGTTCTTCGATCGCCCCGATCCATTGGATGTGGCCGGTGGGGATGTCGTAATCGTAGATGAGTTGGCCGGTCTTCTTGGCGACCAGGCGATAGCGCTCCTCCCTCTCGCGCAGGGCCTGGTTGGCCCGGGCCAGTTCCTCGGTGCGCCGATCAACGCGTTCCTCCAGTTCATCGTGCGCCTGCTGGAGCGAGCCGATCATCTCGTTGAAACTCGTAGCCAGCGTGCCGATCTCATCGCGGAACCGGACGTTCACCCTTTGGCGGAGATTGCCGCTGGCCTGAATATCGCGGATCGTGCCGACCAGCCTGGAGAGCGGTTGTGTCACCAGGACACTGATCGAGGCCAGCAGCAAAACGGTGGCCAAGGCAATGGACACGCCCCCGAAGAGCATCGACCTGGCAATGAGCCTGTGCACTTGGGCGGTGATAATGCGGGAGGGAAATCCCACAATAACGAACACATCGCCGCGATCATCGGGTTCGGAGGAAACGATCACGTTCTGAAGCTCTTCCCCCTTGTCCCCCTGAACCACGCGTATGGACGTCTGGTCCGCCGGGGTAAAAGCGAGGTAGGCCAGTCGCTTGGAAGTCTTTCCTTGCAAGGTCGGGTCGCTGTGGAACAGGACGAAGCCGTCCCGACGAGCGACCAGGGCATAGCTGATCTCGGGGTGTTCGTGGACGACGTCCAGACATTGCTTCTCAAAGCCTCGAATATTGTCTATGTCCAATCCCAAGGCTCGGATGCGATTCAATTGATTGCGGAAGTCGCGGACGATCACGGTCATCTTCGACTGGAGGCCGTCGGTGTATTCCTTTCGGAAGGCTTCGCCGTTAAGGAACGTCCCGATGCCCACCCCCAGCACGACCACGGAGATGGAGATCAACAAAATTTTTCCACGAACGCCCAACACGCTCAGTTTTCCCACTTGTACTTGGTGAAGACCTTGGCCGTCAGGAGCACGTCGGAGCTGGGCGTCAGCCCGAATTGGCGTGCCCTGGCGAGGTTAATGATGGGTTCGCCCCTGACCGTCGGCAGCATGGGGAAGCTGGAGGGGCTGCGCCCATCCAGCAGGATACCTCGGGCGATCTTGCCGGCCTCCTGGCCCTGGGCGTACCCCGAGACCGTCACGGCGCACAGCGTGCCGTAATCCACGCGATCCACCCAGAACGAAAAGTCCGGCAGCTTGCTGTTCTCAGCCGTCCAGCGGCAGACTTCCTGATAGGGGACGTTATTGTCGTCGGCGTCCTTGAATTCGGAAATGCCCAAAAAGCCCAGGGCGTCCACCTTGCCCTCGTAACTCTTGACCAGGGTTTTGTATTCCTCGAACGTCTTGACGATGTCGTAGCTGACGACCTCGACACCGTCCAATTCGCTCTCGCTTTCCTTCATGCGAGCGATGACGGGCCCCCACATGGGAGCAGAGTCGGAGATGATGGCGATCTTCCGCACCTCGGGCACCAGTTGCCTCAGCAGCCGGATAGTTTGCGCAAAGTGCTCGCGTTCCAACACGCCGGTGACGTTTTTGGCGGTGTCAAAGCCGTAATCTTCGGGGGCGGCATTCATCGCGCTGAAGATGAACGGAAGATTCGTGTTGAGGTAGTGCGCCGCGACGTATTGGCACCCGGCGTCGTTACTGATAAAGACTAAGTCCGGTTTCCAGTCGTCGATGAGCCACCGCGCCTCGGCGCCGGACTGTTCCAGGTGCGACTTAGAACTTTGCCTCTGGGCGTCCATTTCATAGACCTTGTACTGCACGTTCACATCCTGCAGGGCGTCCTTGAAGCCGTTGAACTGACTGTCGGTCCATTCCCACGGACTGTGGTAACTCATGATGTGCAGCACCCGGTACGTTCGGCTGGCGGCCGACGCCGTCGCGCCGGTGGATTGATCCTGCAAGGCCGCCGAGGTGGGGGCGGGCGTGTGGCTGCTCCATCGCACCACCGCAAAAAGCACCGCCATCACACCAATGGCCGCCGTGGCGAGGACCAGGCGGATCGTGGTGATTCGGTTCCCTAGCATGTTTGTTCCCTTTCGTTCTCCTTGCTGTGGCGTCGGCTGACAGGAAAACCAGGCCGACGCGCCTCCTGAGGAATCAAAAGCCCCATGTGACGCGTATTCCCGTGATGACCCCCACGTCGTTGGACGGGTTCGTGCCGGGATGGAACAGGATTTGACGGTCCGGGCCGCAACGAAGAGGTGCCCCCTCGTTGGCCCTGACGACGCGATGGTAGAGTCCTAGCCTCATGGGTTTGCCCATTACGTTGGGCGCCGGAGGGCCGATACCTGTGGAACCTTTTAATGCCACTCCGGGCCCAGGAGGCTCATCGGACCGTTGAATAACCGACATTAATTACGGCAGGGCATTTGTTTGCCGCTTTTAGAAGGCTGAAAAATCGGTTTTTGGGGGGCGTAAACGACAGACGTGGGGAATGATTTGATTGTCTGACTTTTCAGGTAAGAGAGGACGCCGGCGCCGCTGCGGCTTCCATTCGTCCCGCCGCCGGTATTGCTTTATTGTCTGGAACGTCGTTATCGGATATGTTGCTTTCCGGCCCGCGGGGGAAAGCGGGATTCGCTAAAGCCCGATTGCGGTGCGGACCGAGTGGGGGAACGAGAGAACATGTCCGATATGCCTTCGTCATCGAAAGCTGCGGCGCCCGCGAAAACCCGATGGGTGGCCGTTTCCCTGGCGAGTTTGGTGGGCTGCCTTTGCCTGCTGGGCAGCTGCGAGGAAGGCGGGGTTTCAAGGGTTACCGTCAATCCCGATCTGAAGTTCGATCACCCGATGCGGCTGGCCGTTTTGGACTTTGATTGGCAGCCGCCCGAAGGGCAGGTGACCGAAGGACACACGATGGTCAACGCCCCCAATGCCGGCAAGTTCGTCGCGGACGCCGTGGCGACGAGGCTGCTGAACATCAAGGGGCTGGAAGTCATGGAGCGATCGAAGCTCGCCCAGCTCGTAGCCGAAAAAGACCTCTCCCAGACGGAGTTGGTGCGCCAGGGGCGCTATCAGGAAATCGGCAAGTTCCTGGGCGTCAACTACCTGGTCTTGGGGACGGTGAACACCTACACGGTATCCGCCGCGGGGTTTGTCGGCGGCTACGAGGTCTCATTCAGTTGCCGCTGCGTGGACGTCAATACGTCGCAGGTCATATGGGCCTTTTCGGGACAGAGCTCGGCCATGGGCTTTGAACCCGCGATAGGGCTGAACATTATCCTGGACGAAGCCATTCCAAAACTTCATCGTCTATTGGACGCGCAGCGGGAAAAGCAGTAGTTTTATCGTTGTCCTTGTCATCGTCCTTGTCATCGAGGTAGCCGCCGTCCGCCCCCGCGCCACGATTGGGCCGGCCGTCCAATCGCCTCCGCCGCCTTGGAACGCCTGGGCTGCCTTATTGGCCGCAAGGATGATTGGGGCTTGTTTGGAAGGTCTACTGAATTGAAAAGCTGGCGAAGTCAGACCTTTGAAGTCTTGCCCGCCCTGAGCGTGCGGCGGCGGGAGCTGCGCTACTCGCTGCGCACCGTGACCGTGGCGTGGATGTTCGGCGTGGCCTGGATGGCCTGCACCTCCGGCGACCAGGTGCGGGCGTTCGCCCGGATGCTGGGGTTCAACGACTTTGCCTTCGGCTTGCTGGGGGCGCTGCCGTTCCTGGCCACGCTGGGGCAACTGCCCGCGGCGATCATCATCGAGCGGACGGGCCTGCGGAAGATTCCCTTCATCTGGTGGGGCACCGTGCATCGCCTGCTTTGGCTGGCCGTCGCCGCCGTGCCGTTGCTGCTGGCGCCGGGCCTCGGGGCCATCGTGGCCGTGTTGAGCTTCCTGGCGGTCAGCAACTTCCTGGGCGCCATGGCCACCCCCGGCTGGATGACGTGGATGAGCGACCTGATCCCCCGGCGGATTCGGGGCCGCTACTTCGCCCGCCGGGCCCTGTGGTCCCAGCGCGTGCAGGTGGTCGTGGTCGTCCTGCTGAGCCTGGCCCTGGACGCCGCGACGGTCCGCGGCGCGCCGGAAAAATTTGCTTTGCAGCATGCGCTGATGTGGACCATCGGCATTATTTTCGCCATCGGGGCGATCCTGGGGGCGGTGGACATCCTGATGTTCCGGCGGATCCGCGAGGTGATGCAGCCGGAACTGCCGGAACTGCCGCAACCGCCGACGACGTCGGCGATCTCGGCCCTGCGCGAACTGCTGGTGGAGCCGCTGAAAGACAGAATCTTCCGCAGCTACGTCCTCTACGGGGCCACGATCACCTTCACGGCCACGTTCTCCGGCTGGTACTTCTGGCGCAACGCCACCGAAGGCCTGGGCTTCAGCAAGCTGGGGACCAACGGCCTGTTCATGGTGATCGGCCCGCTGGCGGGGAACATGGCGATTCGCTGGTGGGGCAGGCTCCAGGACCGCTGGGGCCGCCGGCCGGTGCTCATCATCGCCACCATCGGAACGTGCTTGTCGCTGGTGCCGTGGTTCTTTGCCTCTCCTCGCTTGCCTTCGCCGGGTGCGTTTGTGGACGCCGTCAACTGGTGCTGGAACCATCTTGGCGGCGGCGGGATGCTGCTGACGGCCGCGATGCCGGTGTCGGCCTATCTGCTGGGGGCGCTGGGTTGCGTGGTGGGGGGTATTTCCTGGGGCGGCGTGGGCCTGGCGCAGACGGGCATCACGCTGCACTTCGCCGATGGGCGCGGACGGAGCAAATACGTGGCCGCCTCCGCCGTGCTGATCAGCGTCGGTGGGGCGATGGGGGGGCTGCTGGGCGGGGTGATGGTGCAGTCGTTGGAGTTCCTGCGTGCCCACCCCATCATGGCGGGGCCGTTCGAATGGAACCAGTGGCACGCCTCGTTCCTGGTGTCGCTGCTGGTGCGAATCCTGTCGATGGTGTGGCTGGTGAACATGCCCGACCCCGGCGCCCGGCCGGTGCGATACGTGCTGCGGTACATGACGGCGAATGTCTCCAACGCCGTCTCATCGTGGCTGTTCTATCCACTGCGAGTCTTCGGTTGGGGCAGGGACGACACCGCTGGGCATAGGAATGAAAAAAATTGAGTACACCCCAGTCAAAAATCCGAATATCGAATCTCGAAACTCGAAACAAACATCAAAAAGCAAGTACGGCAACAAAAGGATTCTTATTTTGTGTTTGCTGTTTGTTTTTTGTTTCGGATTTCGAGTTTCGGATTTCGAATTTATCCAGGTAGGATGCTCTCATGCCGCATGAGACGGAGATGAAATTCGCCGTGAAAAGCCTGGCCGCCGTAGCCAGGCGATTGGGGGCGCTGGGGGCCAAGCGGCTTTACACCGCCCTTCAGGATGATTGTTACTTCGACACGCCGCGGCGCCGGCTGCTGCGGACCGGCCGCGGCCTGCGCCTGCGGACGCAACGCCTGCTGCGGGCCGGTTGCGACACGATGGATGCTCGGGCCGAGCTGACGTACAAGGGCCCCTCGCGACGCGGCGCCAAGGCCAAAGTTCGCATGGAACATCAAAGCCGCATCGACGACGCCTCCGCCGTCGCGACTGTGCTGGAGGCTTGCGGCTTGCGGCCGATGCTGCGGCTCCAAAAACGCCGCTCCAGCTATCGCCTGGGCCACTGCTTGGTGGAGCTGGACGAGCTGCCCCTGCTGGGCTGCTTTGTGGAGATCGAAGGCCCCACCGAGGCTTCCATCGAATCCGCTCGCCGAGCGATGCACCTAGCCGGCCCGGCCATACGCTCCCATTACGTTCGTCTTTTGCAGACGCGATGCACCCGCGCGGGCCGGTCATGTCGGGGAGTTACCTTCCGCCTCTGCCGCCGCTGCGTCCGCCGGCCGCGATAGCCGCCTGCGGGGCGAGGGCGTTTTGCTTGACCGCACCTGCCAGGAGAGGGGATAATCTCAAACTCACTTTCAGCGGAACCCATGCAATGAACGTTCCTGAAATCGACTTGGAACTGGCGCGCAAAACCCTGCGAGCGGAGGGCCAGGCCATCGCCGCGCTGGCCGACCGCCTGGGCCAGCCCTTTGCCCAGGCCGCCCGGCGCCTCTACGAATGCCCCGGCAAGGTCATCCTGACCGGCATGGGCAAGGCCGGGATCATCGCCCGCAAGATTTCCGCGACGCTGGCCTCCACCGGCACGCAGAGCATCTTTCTGCATCCGGCCGAGGCCGTGCACGGCGACCTGGGCCGCGTGCAGCGGGGCGACGTGGTGATGGCGCTTTCCCACAGCGGCGAAACGCTGGAGATCATCCACCTGCTGGACCACATCAAGGCCCGCGGCGCCGCCCTGATCGCCCTGACGGGCGACGCCGATTCGCCCCTGGCTCGCCATGCCGACATTACCATCGCCTACGGCCAGGTGGAAGAGGCCTGCCCGCTGGGACTGGCGCCCACGGTGTCCACGTCGGTGATGCTGGCCCTGGGCGATGCCCTGGCGCTGACCGTCATGGAAATGCGGCGATTCAAGCCGGAAGAGTTCATCGCCTTTCATCCCGGCGGCTCGCTGGGGCGGAAGCTGATGACGGTCGAGCAGGCGATGATGTTCCGCCAGGAGGCGGGCCTGCGATTAATTCCCGAAACCTTGCCGCTGGGCGACGCCCTGGCCGAGGCTGAAAAAGTCCCCCGGCGCAGCGGCGCGCTGCTACTGGTGGATTCCCAGGGCCGCCTCAGCGGCATCCTGACCGACGCTGACCTGCGCCGGCTGCTGCTGAAGCATCGCACGGCCGACATCCTGACCCAGCCCGTCTCCCAGTTTATGCACCGTCGTCCCAAGAGCATCCACGCCGGCGAACTGGCCAGCGAGGCGCTGGCCATCATGAACCGCCACCGCATCGACGAGCTGCCCGTGGTGGACGGCGACGGCAAGCCGATGGGCATCATCGACGTGCAAGACCTGCTGGGCTTCAAAACGATGAGCGATGGCCCCGATTAACTACACCCACATCAAGCTGCTGGTCCTGGACGTCGACGGCGTGCTGACCGACGGCCGCATCGTCCTGAACGCCGCCGGCCAGGAGATCAAGGCCTTCCACGTCCGCGACGGGACGGGCATGAAGTATTGGAAGCGAGCGGGCGGCCTGCTGGCCTTTATCAGCGGGCGGTCCGCACCCGCCGTGGCCCATCGGGCCAAGGAACTGGACGTGGACGTCGTGAAACTGGGCGCCAAGGACAAGCTGCCCGCCTACCAGGCCGTGCTGAAGGAACTGAAGCTCGGGGAGGACCAAACCGCCGTGGTGGGCGACGACCTGCCCGACCTGCCGCTGCTGTACCGCTGCGCCTTGCCGATCGCCGTGGCGGACGCGGCGGAAGAGGTCCGCGCCGCCGCCGCGTACGTCACCCAGGCCGCCGGCGGGGCCGGGGCCGTCCGCGAGATCGTGGAGATGATCCTCAAGCAGACCGGGGCCTGGGAGACGATTTTGGCCAGGTACCGCAGGGGCGGCGAGGAGCGGGCGTCATGAAGCGGCAAGTGGTGCTCCTGCTCGGCAGCTTGGGGATCATCCTGGTGGTTTTTGTAGCCTCCCTGATCATCGTGGGGCGCGGAGGCAAGCGCCTCGCGGCTCCTCCCCCGGCGCCCCCGACGGCGACGACGTCCCATGGACCTACCTCCCGCGGGGTCGTGGCCCCGCAGGAAGGCACCGACTTCCGCGCCGTGACCCGCGACAAGGACGGCCGGCTGAAGCGTGTCTTGACCGCCCCGTATTACGAGAACAAAGGTCAGGGCGTGTACGTCCTCACGAAGCCCAAGGCCATCCTCTACCAGAGCGGCGGCCAGGAAATCCAAATCTCCGCCGATCAAGGCAAGGTCATCACGGATTCCCTGCGTTCCGATCAGGGCGCGATGCGACTGACCGTCAAGCGGGGGGACCTCCAGGGCCATGTCACGGTGTATTTCGACCGTTCCATGGCCCTCAACAAGCCGCCGGTGGAGACCCGGACCTCCGATCCCAACGTCCTGCTCGTCACGGCTGACAACATCAACTTCGACAACGAAAAACTCCTGCTGTACACCAACGACCACGTTCGCGTTTCGTCGGCGCAGGTGGAGATTTCGGGCCGGGGCCTGTCGATTCGCTGGAACGAAGACCCCCAGGAGCTCCAATTGTTGCGGTTGGAGCAGGGGGACGGCATGCTGATCCGATCCGTGCCGGGCGAAGAAGTGGAATTGCTGGCCCTGCCGGGCGGGGAGCAACTGGGTACCGCCACGGCTGAGGCCGAGGAGAAGCCTGCCGCCGCGCCGTCGGCGGAGCCCGCCGCTGTGGAAAAGCCTCCGGCGGAATCTGCCGCTGTAGAAAAGCCGGCGGTGGCGCCCGCCATTGTGGAAAAGCCTCCGGCAGGGCCTGCTGCTATTGAAAAGCCGCCGGCCAAGGCGCCTTCCCGGCCCCTGGCTGTCCGACCCGTGGCCGCGACGACGAAAAAAAGCGGCGCTGCGCAACCCGCGCGCCGCACGGCGCGAAACGTTTACAAGGCGATCTTCCATGACCGCGTGAGCGTCGATCAGGGCCAGCGGTACGTGCACGGGGCCGACGTGCTGGCGGTGGAGTTCCAGTGGGCGGGTGGCCGGGAAAATAATGAGAATGAGCAAACCGCCGCCGCACCTCCGCAGGCCCGGATCACGCCGGGCGAATTGATAGCCCCCCCTGAGCCGGCAGGCAAATCGCCGCCGCCACCGACAAAACCTTCGGCCAAAGCGCCGGGTGCTGCGGCGTCCGCACCGGCCGCGGCGACCACTCCGCCGGCCACGCAGCCGACCGCGGAACCGATTCACGTCAACTGGTCCGGCCCGTTGGAGATCGTGCCGGCCGGCTTTACCGAAAAACCTTCGCAAAAGAACGTCGCCGTGTCAGGGCAGGGCGGCGTCGTGACGTTGTTTGACGGCGCGACGTCGGCCTTGTGCCGGGAGTTCGAATTCCGCCGCACGGTGGACCCGCTCGGCGACCGTCGCGAAGGCTGGCTGGCCGGTGTCGCCGACCGCCCGGCCGTGCTGACGCTGAACAGCGGCGAGGAAATTGTCTGCCGCTTGATGCGGTTCATGCTGTCGTCGGCCGGTGACACGTCCGCCCTGGAAGGCAGCGGCTACATCGTCCGGCCGACGGGAGCGGGAGGGGAAAGTTCTTTGGGCGGACTGGCCGAGGCGGCGCCGCGTCCGGGCCGGCAGCGCCCGCCGACGAGCCAGCCGGCTGAACCGAACAAGGCGGCGGCGTCCGGTGAGTTTGAGTGCATCAGTTGGGCGGACGGCGTGGACGTTCAGCTTGCCCGCGACCGTGCCGTCCGTGGCGGCGTGTACATTCGGCAGGCCCACTTCCGCGGCGACGTGGAGCTGTCCAGCAGCGGCCGCGGCGACAATCTGCGGTGCGACGACCTGAACGTGGAAATGGCCCAGCGCCCCGCCGCCACCGCCGCGGGCCGGCCGCGCACGTTTGTCAAAACCGTCCTGGCCGAGGGCAACGTCACGGTCCGCAGCGGGCAGGACCAGGGCCAATGGCAGGCCTATGCCGACCGCCTCCTGGGTGATCCGATGGAAGGCACCGCCATGCTCCGCGGCGCCCCCGCCCGGGTGACCAGCCGCAACAGCACGCTGAGCGGCAAGGAGATCTACTTCCGGGCCATCAAGGACGCCGGCGGCTCGTTCGTTCGCGGGGCGGGTCTGGCGCACGTCGCGGGCGAGGGAACGCTGGACATGCTGGTGGACAAAGACCTCAGCGGCAACCAGCTCAAGGCGCCGCGTCCCGCCACCGTCACCTGGACGCAGGAAATGCGTTATATCGACTACGGGCGGTCCGCCACCGCCCCGCGCGAAGGCCCCGACGGCGCCCCGGCCATGGCGTCATTCTCCGGCCAGGTGCACCTGACCAGCGGCGACGAGGAAATGACCTGCCACGAGATGCGGGCCACGTTCCGCGGCGCCGCCGCACCCGCCGGCGGGACCGTCGCGGAAGCCTTTTCGGCGCCAGCGGCACCGTCGGCGCCGAGCGGCGCGACCGGCCTGAATTTGGGAACCATCGACTACGGGGGGGCCCTGTGGAAGGTCTTTGCCTATCAGGACGTGATCCTCAAGAGCCAACGCCGCCCCAGCCTGACCAGCCCGGGACACGTGCAGGGCCTGGTGGAATTGCGCACCGGCTCGCTGGTGTACGACGCCGTGGCCAAGGTCGCCGACTCCGATAAAGGCTGGATGCTCGTGCAGGACCTCCGCCCGCCGCCGCCAAAAGCTCAACCGACCAGCGCCGAAAGCCGGATGCCGGCCGAGGACCTGGAAAGCCCCTCGCAGACGTACTTCGAGTGGAGCCAGGCCATGCACCTGGCGCTCCAGACGCGGATCGTGCAGCTGACGGGCGACGTGTGGATGCGGCACGCCGGCGGCGACCGCATCGTGGAGCGCGACGCGCTGAAGGCCAAGTGGAACATTCAGGATTGGCCCGACCCGCTGCCGGCGGGACGCCTGACCGACCTGCAATGCGACACGCTGCTGGCCCAGTTCGCCGCCGCGACGCCCGCCGCACGCGCCAAGTCAAAGCCCAAACCTTCGCTGGAGGTGGTGGATGCCAACGTCGTGGCGGAGGCCAACGCCGTGGCGGAGGCCAACGCCGCGGCGCCGGAGGGTATTCAGACGGGGTTGAACCTCCTGGGGCCGCTGGACATGTTCGTGGCTACCGGATCGGTGCTGCTGAAGGACGATCCGTGGGAGGTCGTCGGCCAGAAGCTGACCTACGAGCGCAAAGAAGACCTGGTAACCGTCTTGGGATCCGAGGACGGCAAGGGGCCGATGAACGCCCGCGTCAGCCGCAAGGAGCCGGACCGCGTCGTCACCAACGAAAGCCCCTGGCTGCGCTGGTATCGCAAGAACGCCACGCGCACGGCGGATCGCGTCGAAACCGGGTCGATGACAGGCTCCGGCGTGCTCCTGCCTTCCACGAAGCCCAAAGGCCGCTAAGAGGTTTTTGTCTTGGTCTTGGGTTTGGCGGCGGCCTGGGTCTGCGGGGGGAGCACCTCGTTCAGCGAACCGCTGCGGAAGCCCTCCAGGTCCAGCGCCACGAACGTGTAGCCGGTGGCCTTGATCCGCTCCACGATGGTTCGCCGCATCTCCATCGCCAGGGCGATTTGATCGGCGGCGACTTCGATGCGGGCGACGGGGAAGTGGTCGCGCAGGCGGCAGGAGACGAAGCCCAAGTCTCGCAGGACGTCCTCGGCCTGTTCGACGCGCGAAAGGGTGTCTTGTGTCAGTGGCTGGCCGTAGGGCACGCGCGAGGCCAGGCAGGCGGAGGAGGGCTTGTCCCAGGTGGGCAGGCCCAGGGCTTTGGAAATCGTCCGAATGTCGGCCTTGGTCATGCCCGCCTCGATGAGCGGGTTGACGATCCCAAGCTCCTCGGCCGCGCGAATGCCAGGCCGAAAGTCGCCCAAGTCGTCGGCGTTGGTGCCGCTGACGACGGCGCGCAGGCCGCGCCGCCCGGCCAGCTCGATCATCGGGCCCATGACGTGCCGCTTGCAGATGTAGCACCGCTGGGGAAGATTGGCGACGAATTGTGGGTCGCCCATCTCGCCGGTGGCGAGTTCCACCATCTCCACGCCGAACTTCTCGGCGATTTCCCGCCCAGCCAGCCGTTCACGATTCGGATGAATAGCCGAGACGGCCGTCGCCGCAATCACATTGTTCTTGCCGAGCGTATCTACTGCTATGTAAAGCAGTAACGTGCTATCCACTCCGCCGGAAAATGCCACCACCACCCGCCCAAGGCGCTTCAGGCAACTTTGGGCCACTTGCATTTTGTGGCGAAGCGGCGCGTCGATGTTTTCCAATTTCTCCGCAGCGACCATGCGTCTATCTCCACCGTCTTTCTATATTAATTCTACGGTTCCTAGTGACGGAAAGGCGCGAAAAGATCGGGCAGGGTGCATTTGTTTTGTGCTTTTTCGGCCAGCCGATTCGGCCGAGGCGTCAGCGGCTGATGACGAAAATGGCCAGGTCGGCGTAGTAGTTGGGCTCGTCGCCGACCTCCTGGCCGGCCTCGGTGTCCAGGGCGATCATGCGGTGGACGTTGATGGTGCGATCGGTGCAGAATTGCTGAAAGTCCGCGATGGAGAAGAATCGGATGTTGGGCGAATCGTACCACTTGTTGTGGAGCTGTCCCGGCGATTCCGGCGCCCGGCCTTCCTCCGCCAGGACCTTCCGCAGCTTGTGGTAGGCGAAGTTGGGGAAGCTGACGATGCAGCGCCGTCCCACGCGCAGCATTTCGTTGACGATGCCTTCCACGTCGCGGACGGCCTGGAGGGTTCGCGAGAGCACCACGAAGTCGAATTGCTGATCGCCGAAGGCGGCCAGTCCATTGTTCAGGTCGGCGTGGATGACGTCCGCGTTGCGACGGACACAGGCGATGACGGCTTGCTCGTCCAGTTCCACGCCCACGAGGCGCTCGTGGCCGCGCTGGCGAAGCATGGTCAGGAGCTGGCCGTCGCCGCAGCCCAAATCTAGCACGCTGGTGTGCGGCGGGATAAGTTCCACGATGCGGTCGTAGTCCAACCGTTGCGGCTGGAAGATGCTGGTGGGTTTGGGGCCGATCGGTTCCGTCGAGGCCGTCCCAAGCGGCGCCCCGCCCACGTCAGCCAGGAACGCGCGGACCAGCTCCCCGTAGCGGTCCACCTCGTCGGGCAGGAAGAAGGCGTCGTGCCCGGCGGCGCTTGCTACGTTGCAGTAGATCACCTGCTTGTCCGTGGCCAGCAGGGCCGCGGCAAGGTCCTGCGATTGGCTGGGCGGAAACAGCCAATCGCCGGTGAAGCTGACGATCAGCCAGCGGCAGCGGCTGCGGCCCAGCACCTTGGCCAGTTCCGCCCGGCCTTGGCCCAGGTCGAATAAGTCCATGGCCATCGAGAGCGTCAGGTAGCTGTTGGCGTCGAACCGCTCCACGAACTTGCTGCCCTGATAGCCCAGGTAGGAGCCGACGGAGAACTTTTTTTCGAACTCTTTCTCGAACACCGTGGCCATGTCGCGCGGCTGGAGGCGGTCGGGGTCGAATTTTTCCTGCATGGCCTCGGCCGAGAGGTACGTGATGTGCCCGATCATTCGCGCCAGGGCCAATCCCGCCGCTGGCCGCGTGCCTTCCTGCAAATAGCGGCCGTCGCGGAAACCCGGATCGTGGAGGATGGCGTTGCGTCCCACCACGTCGAAGGCCAGGGCCTGACTGGTCAGCCGCGGCGACGTGGCCAGGGCGATGGCGCCGGCGACGAGCTGCGGATGCCGGATGGCCCAGAGGAGCACCTGGTGGCCGCCCATCGAGCCGCCGATGACGGCCCGCAGGCGGCGGATGCCTAGGTGGTCGATCAGCCGCTTCTGGAGCGAGACCATGTCGCCGATGGTGACGGTGGGGAAGTCGGCCCCGTAGGGCTGGCCGGTGGCGGGGTTGATGCTTCCCGGTCCGGTGGTGCCGCGGCACCCGCCCAGGATGTTGGGGCAGATCACGAAGACCTTGTCCGTGTCGATGGGCCGGCCCGGCCCGACCATGCCGGCGATGTCCCACCAACCGGCGTCGTCCCGCTCGTCGTGGCGCGCCACGTGCGAGTCGCCGCTGATGGCGTGGCAGATTAGCACGGCGTTGTCGCGGTGCTTGTTGAGCGTGCCGTAGGTCTCATAGACCACGGTGGTCTTTTCCAGCCGGCCGCCCAGCTCCAGCTCCAGCGGCTGGTCAAAATCGACCGTTTGCGCGTGCTTCAACGGAGCGGCGTTCCGCACGCTGTCGCTGCTGTTCAGGAAATCATTTTTGCCGTTGTTCACGTATCGTTCTCCGCTGCCGGTCCGGCGCAAGGCGCACGGCACAAAATAGCCGCCGTCGCTGGAGCCTGAAGGGACGTGGAGGAGCGGAAACTTTTTCCGCACACCTGCCCCGCGCCTGCCGGATGCGGCAAACGCGTCTTTGCCCACGGGCACGCCTTACTACGGGCCACATCGGTCCCTGTCGGGCTGGCTGCGGCACCTTACCCTTCGAACAAGCCGCGGGCAGGTTGCCGTGCGGTCATCGGGCCAGTACCCTCGCGCACTCTTGATGCCATCAAAAATGATACCGCCTGCCCGTCCAGCCGTCAATCGCAATTGCGACGGCCTGCCGGCGGGGGGCAGCCGTTATAATGTGGCACGATGCGCGGGGGCGAGGAGCGACGGTGAGTCGATTGGTCATCGGTACGCGAGGTTCGCCGCTGGCGATGTGGCAAGCCGGCTGGGTGGCCGACGCGCTGCGACGATCGGCGACGGGCGTGACCGTCGAGCTGAAGGTTATCACGACCGCCGGCGACCGGACGGGAGATGAAATCAGCGCCGGCCAGGGGCTGTTCACCAAGGAGCTGGAACTGGCCATCCTAGATGGTCGGGTTGACCTGGCCGTCCATAGCCTCAAGGACCTCCCGACCGCCCAGACGGAGGGCGTGGTCCTGACAGCCGTGCCGCTGCGCCAGGACCCGGCCGATGCCCTAGTCTCGCGGGCCGGCAGCCGGATCGAAGACCTGCCCGCCGGGGCGACGGTCCTGTGCGGGTCGCTGCGGCGGCAAGCACAGGTGTTGGCCCGGCGGGGCGATCTGAAAATTCAGCCCATCCGCGGCAACATCGGCACGCGCCTGACGAAGTTTGACGGTTCCTCCGCCGCGGCCATGATCCTGGCCTGCGCGGGCCTGGTGCGCCTGGGCCTGGAGGGCCGGATTACTCATCGCTTAGACCCGCAGGACTTCCTGCCGGCGGCGGGGCAAGGCGCCTTGGCCGTGCAATGCCGAGCCGACGACCGCCGCACGCGGCAGTTCATCGAGGCGATTGACGATCCCGTCGCCCGAGCGGCCGTCGTCTGCGAGCGGGCCGTGCTGGCGGGCCTGGGCGGCGGCTGCCGCATGCCGGTGGGGGCGTACGCCCGTTTCGTCGACGGCGGCGCGACGCTGGTCGTCTCCGCTATGGCCGCGGCGCCGAACGGCTCGCCCATGCTCAAGGATACTCTCCAAGGGCCGGCCTCATCGCCGCAAGCGGCTGGGGAACTTGGCCGCAAGTTGGCCCAGCGGCTGGCGGCGGCTGGGGCGGCGGAAATTTTGCGTCAGGTCGATTCGCCTTCGCGCGATGCCGTGGAGGGCCTGCCATGAAGCGCGGCAAGGTCTATCTGGTCGGCGCGGGGCCCGGCGACGCCGGATTGATTACCGTTCGCGGCGCGGAGCTGCTGGGCCGGGCCGATGTGATTGTGTACGACCGCCTGGCCTCCCCGCGGCTGCTGCGGCACGCCCGCCGCGGCGCCGAGCTTATCTACGTCGGCAAGGAAGCCGCCAGCGAGGCCTCCGGTCAGGAGCGGATCAACCGCCTGCTGGTGGAACACGCCGTGGCCGGCAAGACGGTCGTGCGGCTCAAGGGCGGCGACCCGCTGATCTTCGGCCGCGGTGGCGAGGAGGCCTTAGCGCTGGCGGCGGCGAAGGTGGACTTTGAAATCGTCCCCGGCGTCACGGCCGTCTCTGCGGCGGCGGCGTGCGCGGGCATTCCCGTGACGCATCGCGGCCTGGCCAGTTGCCTGGGGCTGGTCACCGGACATGAATCGCTCGACAAGGCCGGCGGCGGGCTGGACTGGTCCGCCCTGGCTGCCTGGCCGGGGACGCTGGCGTTCTACATGGCCGTCGCCAACCTGGAGGCCATCGGCCGCCGGTTGACGGCTGGCGGCATGGCGGGCGCCACGCCGGCGGCCGTGGTGCGTTGGGCGGGCACGGCCGCCCAGCAGGTGCTGACCGGCACGCTGGCCGACATCGCCGAAAAGGCCCGGCAAGCGAACCTGGAACCGCCGGCCATCGTCTTGGTGGGCAAGGTCGTCTCGTTGCGGGAATCGCTGGAATGGTTCCAGCGGCGCCCGCTGTTTGGGCAGCGGATCGCGGTGACTCGGGCGGCCGACCAGGCAGGGGAGCTGGCCCAGCGGCTGGAGGAACTCGGAGCGGCGGTAACGGAATGTCCCGTCATTACCATTCAGCCGCCCGCCGATCTTTCGCCCCTGAGGCAGGCGGTGGCGAATCTGCGTGCCTTCGACTGGATTGTTTTCGCGTCCGTCCACGCGGTGGAGGCCTTTTTTGCCGCTCTGACCGAGGCGGGCGGCGACGGCCGGTCGCTGGCCGCCTGCAGGCTGTGCTGCGTCGGCCCGGCCACGGCGGCGAGGCTGGGGCAATTTGGTTTGCACGCCGACCTTCAGCCGGAAGCGTATAATACCGATAACCTTATTGAAGCTCTGGCCCGTGCCACGGACGTGCGTGGCTTGCGGATTCTGTGTCCGCGGTCGGACGTCGCCCCGCCGGAGTTGCTGGATGCCCTGGCTGCACGCGGAGCCGGGGTCACGCCGGTAGTGGCCTATCGCACGCAGGTGGACAAAGCTGGAGCGGAATGTCTGGCCCGGTTAGTCAAAGAGGGCAACGTGGACTGGATTACGTTTACCAGTTCTTCTACCGTCAGAGGACTTTTGTCAGCCGTTGAGCCGGAAGCGATGCGTCACCAGTCAGTGCGTCTGGCCAGCATCGGCCCAGCCACGTCCGCAACCCTGCGTCGGGCGGGGCTGGAGCCGGCCGTCGAAGCGGCAGAGCATACAATGGTGGGACTGGTCGATGCGATGATCGCAGCCTGCCGCGGCAGGGAGGTTCGTGAGTGATTAGTATATCGAGGCTTTACTGCAGCACGCCGGGATCGTGGGATAACCTGCGCTACAAGTGCGAGCGGGACGCCCCAGGCCACCCCGCATCCGCTCCGCGCAAGCCGGTGGTTGTGTGGAATTGCACGTCGCGGTGCAACTTGCAGTGCGCTCACTGCTATGCCGCCTGCAATCCCGGCCCATCGGAGATGAGCACCGCCGAGGCGGCCGCCATGCTGGACGACCTGGCCAAGTTCGGCGTGCCGGTGGTGATGTTCTCGGGTGGGGAGCCGCTGATGCGCGAGGATATTTTTGAGTTGATCGGCCGCGCCACCCTGCTGGACCTGCGGTCGGTCCTGTCCACCAACGGTACGTTGATCGACGCCTCGGTGGCCGACCGGCTGCGGCAGGTGGGGGTGGGCTACGTCGGCGTGTCGCTGGACGGCATCGGCGAAGTCCACGACCGCTTCCGCGGGCAGGAGGGCGCCTTCGCCCGCGCGCTGGCGGGCCTGCGCCACTGCCGCCAGGCGGGACTGAAGGTCGGCCTGCGGTTCACCATCACCAACCACAACGTCTCCCAGTTGGACGGCGTCTTCTCGCTGCTGGCCGAAGAGGACATTCCCCGGGCCTGCTTCTACCATCTGGCCCCCGTCGGCCGGGGCGCGAAAATGCCGGGCGGGAACCTGTCGGCCCAGGCGTCGCGGGACGTGCTGGATCGGATCATCGACCATACGGCCGAACTGCACCGCCGCGGCATGAAGAAGGAAATTCTCACGGTGGACAATCACGCCGACGGTCCCTACCTGGTCCTGCGGCTGCTCCGAGAAGGCAGCGCCCGGGCCAGGGAAGTGCTGGCCATGCTGGAGGCCTGCGGCGGCAATGCCTCCGGGACGGGCATCGGCTGCGTGAGCTGGGACGGCCAGGTGCATCCCGACCAGTTCTGGCGGCACGCGTCGGTGGGCAACGTGCGGCAGCGCCCGTTCTCGCAAATCTGGACGGACCCGTCGAACCCGCTGCTGGCGGCCCTGAGGAACCGCCGGCCGCTGCTGAAAGGCCGCTGCCGGATGTGCCGCTTCCTGGACGCCTGCGGCGGCAACTTGCGCGTGCGGGCCGAGGCGGCTGGTGACTTGTGGGGCGACGACCCGGCCTGCTATCTTACCGACGAGGAGATTACCGCCACGGACACCGTATTATGAGCGGGTCGCACATCCCGTCGCCACCTGAGGCGCCGCCGCTGCGCCTGATCGCTTTGGAACTTACCCGCCGCTGCGTGCTGTCCTGCCGCATCTGCCGCGCGGCGGCCGTCGGGGCCGGTCAGGCCGCGGAGGATGAACTGGCGGGCGATGAGTGGCGGCGGCTGATCGATAACATCGCTTCGATTTGGCGGCCGATGGTGATTCTCACCGGCGGGGAGCCACTGCTGCGGCCGGATGTCTATGCCATCGCCGCCCACGCCGCCGCAAAAGGCCTGCGCGTCGTGCTGGCCACTTGCGGGGCGCCGCTGGATGACGCCGCGGCCAGGCGGTTGATCGACAGCGGCGTGACGGCCATTTCCATCTCGCTGGACGGCGCGAGGGCCCCGTCGCACGACGCCTTCCGCGGCCAGGAGGGGGCGTTCGCGGCGGCGATGCGCGGCATCGAATCGGCCAAGCGGGCCGGATTGGCCTTCCAGATCAACACCACCGTGACGCGCGACAATCGCGACGAATTGCCGGCCATCCTGGAGCTGGCGGCCCGGTTGGGCGCCAAGACGTTCAATCCGTTTTTATTCGTGCCCGCCGGCCATGGCCGCCGGATGGCCGACCGGACGCTGGCGGCGGCGGAGTACGAGCAGGTGCTGTCGTGGCTGGCCCAGCGCCAGGACCGCGGCGGCATCCCGATTCGCGTGACCTGCGCCCCGCACTATCAGCGAATCCTTCGCCAGCAAGGCAAGGTGCCGGCGGAGGCGACTGCGGTGCGGCAGGGGTGCCTGGGGGGCCAGTCGTTCGCCTTCGTCTCGCATTGCGGCAAGGTCCAGGCCTGCGGCTTTCTGGAGGTCGAGTGCGGCGACGTGCGGCAGGGGGGCTATGACTTCCAAAAAATCTGGCGGACCTCGCCGGTGTTCCTAGCCCTTCGCGATCCGGCCCGCTATCGCGGCCGATGCGGGGCCTGTGAGTTCCTGGTCGTCTGTGGCGGCTGCCGCGGTCGGGCGATGGCGACCAGTGGCGACTACTTGGGCGAAGAACCTCTGTGCCTCTACCAGCCGCGTCGCGGCCCTGGCGCGCCGGCAGATGAAGCTGCCGCCCTGGACGAGAAAGACAAGGAACTCCTCTGGGCTGTCCAGACTCAGTTTCCCATCGCGGCCAGGCCCTTTGACCTGCTGGGCAAGCAGTTGGGGATTAGTCCGCAGGATGTGCTATCGCGGCTGCGACGGCTACGGGAGCGGGGGTTCATCCGCCGGATTGGTGCGGTCTTCGATTCCCGCCGCCTGGGCTACGTCTCGACGCTCGTAGCCGCCGCCGTGCCGGAAACCCGCTTGGCGGAAGTAGCCGGTATCGTCTCCGCCGCGCCCGGCGTGACCCATAACTACAGCCGCCGCCATCGGTATAACCTGTGGTTCACGCTGACGGCGCCGAGTCAGCCGGAGATCGACGCGGCCTTGGCGGACCTGCGGCAGCGGACCGGCCTGGAGATGCACTCCCTGCCGTCGGAAACGGTCTACAAGATACAGGCCGTGTTCGCCCCGCCGGGGCTGGCGGTTTCCAAGGAGCTGACCGCCGCCGAGGCGGTCCCTGCCTCGCCGGCCGCGGCTGCGGCGCTCGATGAGACGCAGCGCAAGGGCGTGCAACTGCTGGGCGGAGACCTGCCGCTGACAGAGCGGCCGTTCGACGAGGCGGCCCGCAGCGTCGGCTGGACGGAAGAGCAATTGATGCGACAGCTCGAAGCCTGGCGAGCGGCCGGCGTCCTGCGGCGGATTGGCGCGCTGGTCGGCCATCGGCGGTTGGGCTACGTCGCCAACGGCATGGCCGTCTTCCGCGTGCCGCCGAATCACATCGACGAGACGGGGGCGGCGATGGCCCGCCAGCCGGCGGTGTCCCACTGCTACCGCCGCCGGCCGTTTGTGGGGTTTGACTACAATCTCTTCGCCATGATTCATGGTCAGTCGGCCGACGACGTCCGCCGCCTGGCTGCTCAGCTCGCCGCCGAGGCCGCCGTGGCGGATTACGACGTCCTGTTCACCGAGCGGGAATTTACCAAGACCTCCCCGACGTATTTCTCCTGACTCGCCGCCCAGCGGTATTGACCCTCGTATTCCCACCCGCTACCTTCTGGCTTCTGGCGAAAAGCCTCGACCGTTTATCGGCGCAGGTATTTTTTGAGAGGCCGTTCATGGCATACAAAACTCCCGCGGAGATTGTTCAGGCCGTCACCTCCCTCGGCCGCGCCAAAAGCGCGCTGCCCCTGCCCAAGTTGCTGCTGCTGGGTTTTTTGGCGGGGGCGTACATCGCCTTGGGCGGTCTGCTGGCCGAGGTGGTGGTGGGCGGGGCGCCGTCCATCAAAGCCGATTTTCCCGGGCTGGCCAAGCTGATCTTCGGCGGGGTGTTTCCCGTGGGCCTGATGTTGGTGGTCATCGCCGGCTCGGAACTGTTCACCGGCAACACGGCGCTGATGATCCCCTCCACGCTGCTGGGCCAAACGAGCGGCCTGGCGCTGGTGCGGAACTGGCTGTGGTCGTTCGTGGGCAATTTCATCGGGTCGGTGTTTGTCGCGTATGGCCTGGTGTACCTGACGGGGCTGCTGTCGGTTGAACCGTGGCTGAGCTACGCCAAGGGAATCGCCGAAAACAAGGTGCATCAAGGGTTCCTGGCCCTGCTGATGAAGGGCGTCGGGTGCAACTGGCTGGTGTGCCTGGCCGTCTGGCTGGCGATTGCCGCCGAGGACATCGCCGGCAAGGCCCTGGCCATCTGGTGGCCGATCATGGTGTTCGTGGCGCTGGGATTCGAGCACAGTGTGGCCAACATGTTCTTCGTGCCGATGGGCATTTTCCTGGGCGCCAACGTCACGTGGGGCCAGTTCCTGATCGTCAATCTCCTGCCCGTGACGCTGGGCAACATCATCGGCGGGGCGCTGTTCGTGGGAATGTTCTACACGTACCTGTACGGGCGCCGCACGCCGTAGGGCGGCTGCCTCTGGGAGACGATGGAATGATTATCATCGGCGAAAAGATCAACGCCACGCGTAAGCTCATCGCCGCGGCCCTGGAAGCTCGCGACACCAAGCGGATCGTCCAGACCGCCCACCAGCAGGTCCAGGCCGGCGCGCACTACCTGGACATCAACGGCGGCGACCCCCGGCCGGGCAAGGAGGTCCAGAACATCACGTGGCTGGCGGAGATCGTTCAGGCCCACACCGACGTGCCCCTGTGCATCGATTCAGCCGACCCCCAAGCCGTCAAAACGGGACTGTCGCTGGCCAAGAAAAGGCCCATCCTTAACAGCATCTCGCTGGAGAGCGCCCGCCTGGGTCCGCTGCTGCCGCTGCTAAAGGAATTCGACTGTATGGTGATCGGCCTGCTGATGAGCGACCGCGGCGCCCCGACCGGCGCAGAGGACCGCCTGCGGAACGCCGCCGAGCTGATCGGCAAGCTCACCGCCGCCGGCCGAAAACTGGGCGACATCATCATCGACCCGTGCTTTCTGGCCATCGCCACCGACGCCGCCAGCGGACGCGGCGTCATCGACGCCGTCGCCGCCATTCGCAAGGAATGGCCGGAGGTGCACATCGGCGGCGGCTGCTCCAACGCCAGCTTCGGCCTGCCGAAGCGAAAGTACATCAACCTGGCCGTGCTGACACAGGCGATCTACCACGGCATGGACGTCGGCCTGATCGATCCCACCGTGCCCGATGTCATCGCGACCATCTACGCCGCCGAGGCTGCCGCCGGTAAAGACGAGTTCTGCATGAACTACGTCCGAGCCGAGCGAGAAGGGAAGCTCGCGTAGTTCCCGCCATCTGCCCATCTTAGAATCCCCTTTGAATTTCCAAAAAGACGCTTCTCGTATCTTCTTTTTTGATAACAGGTAATGACGATAGCTCGAGAAGGTCTAGCATCCCCATAAAAAATGGCGGGCCTGCCGCGGGGGGGGACGACAGGCGCCGCCTCAACATTCGAACCGGCCGGGGGAGAACCGGTTCGAAATGGGTTAGTTTGTTATCAAAGAGGGCTCATCTTGCATCTTCTAGCCCCTGTTTCTCCGACTGTGGGCAATTATATAAGGTCAAACGCGGGCCGCAAAGGGTTTTTGCATGAATTTTTGGCATTATTTCCTAGACGGTCATTTTACTCCAGCGAACGGCTGGAATCGTTACGGTCAATAAATTGTACGCCCGCCGACACGAAACGCACGGACATCTTCTTGTAGAATCACGTGGCCGGGTTGGTATAGACTGCTTGGTCGCGGGCAAGACCGCGGCGAGTCGTCGGGAAAGGATCGGCGGATGAAGATATTGCTGGTGGGCGGCGGCGGGCGCGAGCACGCCTTGGCGTGGAAGATGGCCAGTTCGACGCTGTGCGATCGCCTGTGGGCCGCACCGGGCAATCCGGGCATTGCTCAGCACGCCGAGTGCGTGGACGTCAAGGCCACGGACATTTCCGCCGTCGTCGCCTTCGCCAAGGACAACGACGTGGACCTCGTCGTGGTCGGGCCGGAAGATCCCCTGGCCGCCGGATTGGCCGACGCCGTGCGGCAGGGCGGAATGCTCTGCTTCGGCCCCGGCGCCGCCGGCGCCCGCATCGAGGCTGACAAGGCCTACGCCAAGAACCTCATGCGGTCCGCCAGCGTGCCCACGGCCGAGGCGAGAATCTTCACCGATTTGCAAATGGCCAGGGAATACGTTTTGTCGCGCGATCACGGCGTCGCCGTCAAGGCTTCCGGACTGGCGGCCGGCAAGGGCGTGGTCGTCTGCCCCGAGCCTTACCAGGCCGTCAAGCCGCTGGAAGACATGATGGCCAAAAAAGTCTTCGGCGAGGCCGGCGCGACCGTCGTGATCGAAGACATGCTCACCGGTCCAGAGGCCACGGTGCTGGCCCTGTGCGACGGCAGGAACATCTATCCGTTGGTGCCGATCCAGGACCACAAGCCCGTCGGCGACGGCGACACCGGCCCCAACACCGGCGGCATGGGCACTTACAGCCCCGTGCCCTTCATCGACGACAAAGTGATGGAACGCATCGAGCGGGAAATTCTCGTGCCCATCGTCGACGCGATGCGCCGCGACTTCGGCCGCTACGAGGGCGTGCTGTACGCCGGGCTGATGTTCACGCCGGCCGGGCCAAAGGTGATCGAGTTCAACTGTCGCTTCGGCGATCCGGAGTGCCAGCCGCTGATGATGCGATGGACCAGCGACCTGGTGGAGGCGCTGCTGGCGACGGCGGAACATCGGCTGGACAAGGTGACTATCGAGTTCGACCCGCGCCCGGCCGTGTGCGTGGTGATGGCCTCGGGGGGGTATCCCGGTTCCTACGCCAAGGGTTTTGAGATTACCGGCATCGAGCAGGCCGAGGCGCTGGGGGATGTGAAGGTCTTCCACGCCGGTACAGCTATGCAGGACGGCAAGCTGGTCAACGCCGGCGGGCGGGTGCTGGGCGTCACAGCCCTGGGCGCCACGATCGCCGAGGCCCAGCAACGCGCGTATCGCGCCGTGGAAAAAATCCGCTGGCAGGGATGCTACTACCGCCACGACATCGCCGCCAAGGCCATCGGTCGCCCGGCCGCGGCGGCTACACCTCCAGGGCCAGCGCCAGCGGGCGAGTGAATTCCAGCCCCACGACGGCTACGGCGCCGTCGTCCACATCTTCCCACCGTACCACCCGTGCCACGCTGGTGAACTCCTCGAGCATGTACGTGTTGGCCGTGGAGCGGGGCACACGAAGGTGAATGTCCATCAGGCCGCCGTGGGCGGGGACCAGCCGCTGCGGCAGCCGTATCAGTATACCGCCGTCGGAGATGTTGATCGTCTTGCCGGCGGTCTGGCCGTCCCCAATCGACAGCTTCGCCGGGCACGGCACGGCGTAACGCTTGTGCCGCCTTCGCTCGACGCCGCGATAAGACATGACCGTCTCCCTTCCATCATCCCGACATCCCGACGCTTCACCCTTCGACACTACTATCCTAATCGCTACCCGCCGATGTGACAAGGGGGCGGCGGTTCAGGGGACCGGATCGAAGCCGCCGCGGCTGAACGGATGGCACCGCAGCAGGCGGCGCAGCCCCAGCCATCCGCCGGCCAGCGCGCCGTGCCTTTCCACGGCCTCGATGAAGTAATTGCTGCACGTCGGTGCAAACCGGCAGTGCCGGCCGAGCAAGGGGGACAGCGTGACTTGGTACAGCCGCGCCAGCAGGACCAACCCGGCGGCCGGCATGCGAACCAGGGCGTGAAGGACCCGGCCGGCGGTCATAGTGGGCTGCCCTCCGCCGGCGGCAAGGCCGCCAATCGGGCGGCCAGGGTGGTCACGGATTGCCGCAAGGCCGCCAGCGTCACTGTCGCACCCCGGCGGGGCACGACCATGAAGTCCCATCCGGCCGGAAGCTCCGGCCGGGCCAGCCGCAGCGCCTCGCGGCAGAGCCGCTTGAGGCGGTTGCGCCGCACCGCGCCGCCGTGAGTCGACGACACCGCCACGCCCGTGCGCACGGCGCCCAGCCCATTGGGCCGGCCCAGCAGCGTGATCAGGCCGTCGCCCAGCCGCCGGCCCAGGCGGAACACGCCGTCGATGTCCGTCCGCCGCCGAAGGCGAAGATTTTTGCCCGCTCTGCGGTTCATGCGCCGTTCCTGCCTCACCTGCGGCCATTCTAACACGCCGGTGCGGCCAAGGCATTCCATCGCCGCAAGCTTGGCGGACTAGTGGGGCCGGCCGCGTTGACAACGCCGCCTTGAGCCCCTAGGATTTCCTGAGAACCTTTTTTCTTTGCTTTGCTTTTTGCCCCAAAGGAGTGGCCCATGAGTTCAGAGCACGTGATGGAGCTGACGGACCAGAATTTCGAGGACGAGGTCATCAACGCCAAGGGTGTGGCGATGGTGGATTTCTGGGCCGAGTGGTGCATGCCCTGCAAGATGCTCGCGCCGACCATCGAGGATCTGGCCCAGGAGTACGCCGGCCGGGTGAAGGTGGGCAAGGTGGACACCGACGCCTCCCGCGACACGGCGATGAAGTTCGGCATCAGCGCCATCCCGACGGTGATCCTGTTCAAAGACGGCAAGGTGGCCAAGAAGCTCATCGGCCTTCAGCCCAAAAAGGCCTTCAAAGAGGCGCTGGACGAACTGCTGGCAGGTTGAGTGCCGGTAAGCCCGCGCCCCACGCAGGAGGACGCCATGCGGCCGCTCAGCCGCCAGGAGGTCCGGCAGATCGATCAGTACGCCATCGGGACGCTGGGCGTATCCGGCCTGGTGCTGATGGAGAACGCTGGGCGAGGCGCCGCGGATGCGATCCAGGATTTTCTGGGCGGTTCCGTCGCCGCCAAGGCCGTTGCCGTTGTCGCCGGCAGCGGCAATAACGGCGGCGATGGATTCGTCGTCGCCCGCCACCTGGTCATACGGGGCGCCAAGGTCGCCACGTTCCAGGTCTGTTCCCCCGATAAGCTCACGGCCGATGCGGCCGCCAATCTGGCCATTCTCCAAAAGCTGGGCCACGACGTCCGGCAGGTCGGCGCCGAAGAGCTTGGCGGCCTGGCCCAGCAGTTGCGGCAGTTCGACGTGGTGGTGGACGCCATCGGCGGCACGGGCGTCCGCGGGGCGCTGCGAGGTGAAATGGCCGCCGCCGTCCAGGCCCTCAATGCCGCCGGCAGGCCCGTGGCGGCCATCGACATTCCCACCGGCCTGGACTGCGACACGGGCGCGGCCGAGGGACCGGCCGTGCGAGCGGCCCTGACCGTCACGTTCGTCGCCCGCAAGAAGGGCTTCAACGTCCCCGGCGCCGAGGCGTACACCGGCAAGGTCGTCGTGGCCGACATCGGCATCCCGGCCGAGGTCGTCGAACGTATGGCCGAGCCGCAGTAGGGGGGCTTTGTCACGGGGCCGGAAAAATCTTTTGTCGGCCGGGCGGAAGCACTATAATTCGTCGCGATTTAAGTAACCCACAAGTTTGGCAATCCAACCAGTGAGGTAAATCATGCCCCTCGTACCGATGCGCATCCTGCTGGACCACGCGGCCGAGAACAACTACGGCCTGGCCGCCTTCAACGTCAACAACATGGAGCAGATTCAGGCGATCATGGAAGCCGCCCAGGAGACCGATTCCCCCGTCATCGTCCAGGCCTCGCGCGGCGCCCGGTCCTACACCAATGACGCCTACCTGCGCCACCTGATGCTGGCGGCTGCGGAACTGAATCCCAAATTGCCCATCGCCATGCACCAGGACCACGGCAACAGTCCCGAGACCTGCGCCAGCGCCATCGCCCAGGACTTCACCTCGGTGATGATGGACGGCTCGCTGTCGCCCGACGGCAAGACGCCCAGCACCTACGACTACAACGTCGCCGTCACGCGGAAGGTCGTGAAGCTTGCGCACGCCAAGGGCGTCACCGTGGAAGGCGAGATCGGCACGCTGGGCGGCATCGAGGACGGCCACGGGGCGGGGCTGACCGGCGATGAGGCCCTCAAGCACCTGACCGACCCGGCCCAGGCCCAGCGGTTCGTGGCCGACACGGGCGTGGACGCCCTGGCCGTGGCCATCGGCACCAGCCACGGGGCCTACAAGTTCAGCCGCAAGCCCACCGGCGACGTGCTGGTGATGAGCGTCATCGAGGAAATCCACCGCCGCCTGCCCAACTGCCACCTGGTGATGCACGGCTCCAGCTCCGTGCCGCAGGAATTGCTGGAGATCATCCGGCGCTTCGGCGGGCGGATGAAGGAGACCTACGGCGTGCCGGTGGAGGAAATCCAGCGAGGCATCCGCCACGGCGTGCGGAAGGTCAACGTGGACACCGACTGCCGCCTGGCCATCACCGGGGCGATCCGCCAGGTCTTCGCCGAGCATCCCGAGGAGTTCGACCCGCGCAAATATCTTGGCCCGGCGCGGGACGCCATGAAGAAGGTCTGCGTCGCGCGGATGACGGCCTTCGGCCAGGCGGGCAACGCCGGCAAGATCAAGATCAAGACGTGCAAGCAGATGATCGCCTTCTACAATCCCAAGCCGGCCAAGAAGGCCGCTAAGGGCCGCAAGGCCGCCAAGGGCAAGAAGTCCAGGCGATAGCCTTCCCCATTTGAGCCGCTAACTTTTGCACGATTTCCGCAGCCCGCCGGTTCCCTCCGGCGGGCTGTGGCATTTTGGGGGACAATCTGCTTTTCTTAGACAAAAGCCGCGCCCAAGGGTTCTATTAGGGTAGGCGGCCTTGCGGGCTGACATGGGCGAAGCGGAACAGGACAAGTCTCGACGAGAGCTGGAAGGCTTTTTTGCCCGCCATCGGCTGAGGCTGGTCCGCATGGCCCAGCGAATCGTGCGTGACGAGCACGAGGCCGAGGACATCGTTCAGGAAACGATGGCCGCCATATTGAGACGGCTCGATGCGGACCCGCTGAAGCACTTGGCGGCCTATGTATCCCGCGCCGTGGAGCACAACGCCCTCAAGGCCCTGGCCCGGCGGCGGGTGAGCGCGAGCCTGGATGAGGCAAATCCGCCCGCTTCGATGGAGCCGTCGCCGGACGAGGCGGACGAACTGGAAATCGACCCGGTCACCGTGGAGCAGGCCTTGATGCAGCTTCCGACGGCGCAACAGGTGGTGATTCGCATGAAGTACTACATGGGATACTCGTTCCGTCAGATAGGCGACGTGCTGGCGATCTCCATCAACACGGCCGCCAGCCGGTGCCGGTACGCCCTGGCGGCCCTGCGGGCACGGCTTGCCCAGCGGCCAAAGGGACCGTCCGGCGAACAAGACAAGGAGTGAAACGATGGGAAACGATCAGGCAGGTCACAAATGGAAGTTCGGCGACATGCCACGCAGTGGCGGCCACGTTCAATTCGGGGGAAAGCCTGCGGCGCTCATCGGCGTCTTAGGCGGGACAGCCATCGCCGTGGGACTGTCGGCGCTGACCTTGCTTTACGGGCAACACCTGGGCGCGGTCTCCGAGGTGATCATTATCATCCTGGCCGTGCTGTTCGGCGCGGGTCTGGCGATAGTCTCAGCCGTACTGGGCATCGTCATCCCCACGACTGCTGGAGGCGGCGACTACATGCCGAAGATCAAAAAGCTCAATGTGGAGAAGAACAAAGACGGAACCAAGAGGGTCCACCTGGAAACGGGTGGCGGCGACACCGAGACGGCCGCCTCTTCATCCGACAACGAGACGGGCTGACCGCGAGCTTTAATCCTTGCCGACCCGAATCCGCCCGAAGCGGCGCTTGCCGACGTGGAAGACCGCCCTGCTACTGCTTTTTGCGTTTTATGCGGGCGAATCGCCGTTTGCCGACTTTGAGTATCGCCCCGTCCTTCTCGGAGACATCGGCGTCGAAGGACACGATCTTCTTCCCGTCAAGGGTGACACCCGCTCCTGTAACGTAGCGCCGTGCCTCGCTGGTCGAACGGGCAAAGCCGGCCAGGCAAATCGCCTGGATGACAGTCGTACGGGGTTCAACAGGGAGCTGAATCATCTCGCTCGGTGTGCCTTTTTCGGCGAAGACGCGGTCGAATTCCGCGGCGGCCTCTTCCGCGGCGGAGCGGCCGTGGTATTGCTCGACGATGCGCTTGCCCAGTTCCGCCTTGGCCGCGCGGGGATGGGTTTTCTTGGCGTCCAGCAGGGCGTCGATTTTTTCGGCCGGCAGGTCGGTCAGCAGCGTGAAGTAATTCCGCATGAGGCCGTCGGGGATCGACATGACCTTACCGAACATCTCGCGGGGATGGTCGGTGATGCCGATGGTGTTGCCCTTGGACTTGCTCATCTTGTCCGCCCCGTCCAGCCCCACCAGCAGCGGCATGATGAGCACGATCTGCGGCCGCTGGCCGGCGTTTTCCTGAAGCTGGCGGCCGACGAGGTTGTTGAACGTCTGGTCCGTGCCGCCCAGCTCCACGTCGGCCTGGATGCACACGCTGTCGTAGCCCTGCATCAGCGGGTAGAGGAACTCGTGCACGCCGATGGGCACGCCGTCGCGAAACCGCAGCTCAAACGTGTCGCGCTCCATCATCCGCGCGACGGTCATCTGGGCGGCCAGCTTCAGCACGTCGGCGAAGGTCAGCTTCTCCAGCCACTCGCCGTTGTGGCGGAGCTCCAGCTTCTCCGGCGAGGTGTCCAGCACCTTGCCGGCCTGGGCGACGTAGGTGGCCGCGTTGGCCTCGATCTCACGCGGCGTGAGCATGGGGCGGGTCTTATTGACGCCGCTGGGGTCGCCGACGCGGGCGGTGTAGTCGCCGATGATCAGCACGACCTTGTGGCCCAGGTCCTGGAACCGCCGGGCGGCCTTGAGCACCACCGTGTGGCCCAGGTGGATGTCCGGGGCGGTGGGGTCCAGCCCGAGCTTCACGCGCAGCGGCCGGTCGGCCTTGGCGGCCTCCGCCAAACGCTGGCCGAGCTCCGCGGCCGTGTACACGGCCTCGCTGCCGCGCGTCAGCAGCGCTACCTGATCCTGCAACTGTTTTTCGCTCAATTTGCTCATGCGACAACGACTTTATTCCCATCCTGTCGTGAAAGCAACAGAGCCGGCAGCTAACACCAAATTCGAATATCGACGGATTTACATCTTTTTGGCTTTTTGGATTTTTTCCGTCAGTATCGGCACGACGGCGAACAGGTCGCCGACGATGCCGAAGTCGGCCACGCGGAAAATTTGGGCCGCCGGATCGCTGTTGATGGCCACGATGGTCTCGGCCGTCTGCATGCCGGCCAGGTGCTGGATGCTTCCGGAGACGCCCACGGCGACGTAGAGCTTGGGCGTGACGGTCTTGCCCGACAGGCCCACCTGGTGCGGATAGCTCAGCCAGCCGCGGTCCACCGCGTCGCGCGTGGCGCCCAGCGAGGCGTCCAGGGCCTCGGCCAGCGGGCGGACGAGCTTGACGTTCTCGGCCTTCTTGATTCCGCGGCCGACGGTTACGACCACGTCGGCGTCCTGGATGCCGTGTTTGTCCTCCCCGGGCACGAAGCCCACGCGGCGGATTCGGCTGGCCAGCAATTCCGCCGGCGCCGTCAGGCGGGTGATTTTTCCCTGCCGGCCGGGCCGGCGCGGCGCCGGTTGGGTCGAGCGAGGCCGGACGGTCGCCATCTGCGGGCGGTGGCGGGGCGTCTTGATGGTGGCCAGGATGTTGCCGCCGATGGCCGGGCGGGTCTGGAGCAGGTGGCCCGTTTCCGGTTCGATGTCCAGCACGGTGCAGTCGGCCGTCAGGCCCGCGTCGGCCCGGGTGGCCACGTAGGGCATCAGCGTCCGGCCGGTGCTGGTGGCGCCGGCGATCAGAATCTCCGGCCGATGCTCGGCGATGAGTTTCAGCAGGCAGGCGGCGTAGGGCTCGACCAAAAAGTGTTCCAGTTCGGCCGCTTCCATCGCCAGCACGCCGTCGGCGCCGCGGGCGATGAGTTCCTCCAGGTCCGCCTGGGCGACGCGGTGGCCGAAGACGACGGCCGTCAGGTCGGTGCGGCGCTTGTCGGCCAGCTCCCGCCCGCGGGTCAGCAGCTCGTGGCTGATCCGCTGGATCCGTCCGCCGGCCTGCTCGGTTAGAATCCAAACGCCCTTGTATTCCACAGTGTTCTCCGATGGGTTACAGTAACGCCTTGGCCCGAAGGAACGCCACCAGCTTGTCCACGGCCGCCGCGACGGCTTGTTCGTCGCCGGCGAGGAGCTTTTGGCACTGGCGGGTTATCTTGGGTTTGAAGATTTTCACCACGCGCGTGGGTGAGCCTTCCAGGCCCAGTTTGGATGCGTCCAGGGCCAAATCCTTGGGCACCCACACGGGAACTTGGGCCGCCTTGGCCCGTCGCTTGCCGTGCAAGGTGGGCAGGCGCGGGGAGGCGATGGCCTTTACGACGGTCAGCACGGCCGGGAGGGCGACGTCCAGCACCTCGTGGCCATCCTCGACGAGCCGGTGCACGCGGACGTGCCCGTCGGCGGCCGATTCAATCTTGCCGACGTACGTCGCCACGGGCAGGTCCAGGAACGAGGCGAGGCCCGGGCCGACTTGGCCGGTGTCGCCGTCGGTGGCCCGCTCGCCGCAAATGACCAGGTCGAACGTCCCCAGCTTGCGGATCGCACCGGCCAGGGCGTAGCTGGTGGCCCAGGTATCGCTGCCGGCGAAGGCCTTGTCGGAGAGCAGCACGCCGCGGTCGCAACCCATGGCGATGGCCTCGCGGACGGCCCGGTCGGCCTTGGGCGGGCCCATCGAGACGACCGTGACCTCGCCGCCGTATTGTTCGCGGAGGACCAATGCGGTCTCGATGGCGTACAGGTCCAGCGGGTTGACGATGGCCTCGACGCCCTCGCGGATCATCGTGCCGGTGGCCTCGTCCATCTTGACGGCGCTGGTCTCCGGCACCTGCTTGATGGGAACAATGATGCGCATCGGGGAAATCCTAAGAACTTTTGGCGGCCAGCGAAAGGCCTAGGGTTCAGAGGCTGGGCCGGCCGGCGTCTGATCCTGTGGGGTCGGGGATGTTTGACCGCTTTGATTTTCCGCGACAGGGCTTGGCTCAGCCGTAGCAGGTGCCGGGGGCGCGGCCCCTTCGATAAGCTCAGGGCGAGACGCCGTCGCGCCGGTGCGGAGTTCTTCCACCTTGGGCAGGTCGTCCAGGCCCCCCAGGCCGAAGGTTTCCAGGAACCGTCGCGTGGTGCCGTAGAGCATGGGCCGGCCGAGGACCTCGGCCCGGCCGGTGATGCGGATGAGTTGGCGTTCCAGCAGGCCGCGGAGCACCTCGCCGCACGCCACACCGCGGATGGACTCGATGTCGGCCCGCAGGATCGGCTGGCGATAGGCGACGATGGCCAGCGTCTCCATCGCGGCCTGGCTGAGGCGCGATTCGCTGCGGTCGCGCATCAGCCGGGCGATCACGTCGCGGTAGGCCGGCAGGGTGAGCATCTGGTAGCCGCCGGCGATGGCCTCGATGCGAAACGCCGCCCCGTCGCGCTGGTAGCGGGCGTTCAGCAGGGCGACGGCGTCCTTGACCGCGCGCTGCCCCGACAAGGCGGCCACCTCGGCGATGCGGGCGGCCGAGAGGGGACTGTCGCTGGTGAACAGGATGGCCTCGACGGTCGCGGCCGTCTCGGCGGCGTCCAGTTCCCTGGCCGCGGCGCCATGGGCTGGCGCCGCCTCAGCGGCCGGTGCGTCGGCGGCCACTTTGTCCTGAGCTTGTCGAAGGGGCGGCGGGTCTTTGGGCGAATGGGTCATTGGAGCAGAGGTTACTGGGCGGCCGGTGCGGTGGTCAAGGCTGCGCCTTCGACGGAGCGGGCGGACCAGACCTGCGTGTCGAGCACCTCGCCGGTCGGCGTGAACGCCTGCATCGTGCATCGATCGTCCTCGACGGTGAACAGGCAGTAATGCAGGTTCGATGAAACAATCTTGGAATAAGGATTCTGCGCCTTGGCGTTTGCCACCGGCTTGTAGAGCGGCGCGCCGGCGCCGCCGGTGACGATCATGGTCACGCCGCCAGGCGGCTCGCTCCGCTCGTAGAAGTGATCGTGCCCGGAGATCATGGCCGTGGCCTTGTACTTGACCAGCAGCGGCCACAGGACCGCCTGACCTTCGCGCGTGGGACGCTCCTTGGGCTGGCCTTCGGCGTCGAGCGTCTCGTGCGGACCGGAACTCCAGGCGGGGTAGTGGCTGATGAGGAAGATGAATTTGGTCTTGGAGGCCGCCAGCACGCTTTCCAGCCACCGGACGTTTTCGCTGCCGGCGGACCAGTCCGCCGCGCCGTCGATGCCGATCAGTTGCACCGGTCCGATCGTCTGCTGCCAGCACGTCGGCGTCCCGTCGGGGGGGACGGCGAACAGCAGGGCCGTGATGGGAGAACCTCCCTCGTGGTTGCCTGGCACGGCGAACGTCGGCACGGTGGACAGCAGCACGGCGGCCGGGTCGAAGAGTTCCTCGTTCCATCGCCAGTCCTGCAAGCCGCGCTCCACCAGGTCGCCGGTGTGGATGACGAATTGGGGGCGGGCCTTCAGGGCGGCGGCGGCCACCAGGGCCCAGTTGCCCGGATTCGTGCGGTTGTCGCCCATGGCCACGAACTGGAGGGGTTGGCGTCCTTCCGTCAAAGGGGCGATGGACCACGGCCCCGATTCGATTTTCCCCGCGCCGTCAGGCGTCTCGATTTGGAGTTGGTACGTCGCCGTGCCCATGCCCCGCAGGCCCTCCAGGCGGAGTTGAGAAAATAGGCCAGGCGGTGAGGTCTTGGTGAACTCCTGCCACGTCATGATGGTTCCGGCCCGGATGGGGGTGGAGTGACGGTTCGAGAAACCGCCCATCAGGCGCACCGTGACCTTGGCCGGCATGTTCGTGCGGCAGGAGACGGTGATGTAATCGTCTCCGCGCGCCCCCAGGATCGGCCCGGTGACGACCTTCAAGTCGCCGGCCCGCAGGGCCGTCAGCGAGAATTGCGGCGGCTTCGACGCGGCGGGCTGCGAGGTCGCGGCTTGTATCGGCTGCCAGGTGATCGTCAGGACGTTGTTTCCCTGGACGACGATGTTGGGGGGTATCGCCGGAAAAGTCCGAAAGGTGACCGCCGGCAACTCCTTGGGCCCTTCGAGGGTCTTGCCGTTGATGGTGAAAACGGGGTTGGACTTTGGATCCAGATTGTGCGTCAGCTCCAGCGCTTGGCAACCGGCCATGTCGCCGGCCTGAAACCCCGCCTTGGCGATCATGGACACTTTGCCGGTTGCCTCCGCCGGCCACTGGGATGAGAACGTCGCGCCGCCGTCGGCGCTGTATTGCCAGATCGCCCCGGCCAGCAGTTCCGCTGGCTGGCTTGCGGCGGGCTCGGTCGATCTGGTGGCCGGTGAGGTCGTGGCGGTCTGGCCCCAGGCGACCGACGCGACGAAGGCGAGCGTCAGAAGCTTGAGGATGAGGAAAACATTGCGGGACATAGGGTGCTCCTGGTTCAGGTGCGGCATGGAGTGTAAAAGGATTTCGGCGGTTTGCCCAGCGTGTTGGTCAACTCGCCGATTTTTTCAATCCGGCAGGTGATGACGTCGCCGGCGGCCAGGAACCGCCCGTCGGCGGCGCCGACGCCCGAGGGCGTGCCGGTGGCGATGACGTCGCCCGGCAGCAGCGTCATCAGGTGGCTGCAAAACGAGACGGTCTCGTAGGCGTCGAAGATCATCGCCGACGTGCGGGCCTTCTGCCGCGTCGCGCCGTTGACGGTCAGTTCCAACTCCAGGTCGCGGACGTCGCCCATTTCGTCGGCCGTCACCAGCCAGGGCCCCAGCGGGCAGAATCCGTCGGCCCACTTGCCGTGCAGCCAGTCGAAGAATTCGTCGCGCGGCCTTTGGGCCCGGCCCTGGGCGAAGGTGGCGCTTCGAGCGGAGACGTCGTTGGCGATGGTGTAGCCGGCGATGTGATGACCGGCGGCCTGGGGGGAGACGTCCTTGGCCCGGCTGCCGATCACCACGGCCAGCTCGATCTCGTAGTCGATCTGGCGGCTGTAGGCCGGCCAGGGAATCTCGTCGCCCGGATTGGCCACGGCCGTGGCGGGCATCAGGAACGGCCGGGGGGTGGTCGTCAGCTTCGGATCGTCCGGCATGTCCTGGCCGCGGTCCAGCTCGCGATGATGCTCCAGGTAGTTGACGGCCAGGCCTAGCAGCTTGGGCGGATTGGGAATCGGCGCCAGCAGGCGCACGTCGGCCAGCGGAATGAAGTTTTCGCAGCGGGCCGGCAACTCCGCCAATTGCCTCATCGCGGCCCCGCCGCCCTCCAGAGCCTCCAGAATGCTGGCAGGGCCGTCCGGCCAGCAGGCCGGCGCATCGCAGATCCCGCGCTCGGTGACGATGCCGAACGACGGCGTACCGCGAAAGATATATGTGGCGAGCTTCATCCTTGCCCCTCCATGGCGGCGCTAGGGCTTTTGCGAGGCGGCCAGGGCCTGGTCCAGGTCGGCCTGGATGTCGGCCAGGTCCTCGATGCCCACGCACAGGCGGATGTACTCCGGGCTGACGCCGGTGGCCTGCTGCTCTGCCTCGGTGAGCTGCTGATGCGTGGTGGAGGCCGGGTGGATGACCAGCGTCTTGGCGTCGCCGATGTTGGCCAGGTGGCTGGCCAGGCGAACGGCATTGATGAACTTCGCGCCGGCCGCCTTGCCGCCCTTGATGCCGAAACCGATGATCGCCCCGGCGCCGTCGGGCATGTACTTGGCCGCGTGGGCGTGGTGGGGGTGATCTTCCAGGCCGGGGTAGTTCACCCACTGGACGGCCGGATGCTTGCGCAGCCATTGCGCGACGGCCAGGGCGTTCTGGCAGTGCCGCGGCATGCGGACGTGCAGCGTCTCGACGCCCAGCAGGAACAGGAACGCGGCGAACGGGCTCATGCAGCCGCCGGTGTCGCGCAGCCAGTGCGTGCGAATGTGGAGGATGTACGCAAGGTTGCCGAAGGCCTTGGCGAAGACGATGCCGTGGTAGGCCTCGTCGGGCGCGCAGAACTCGGGCCACCGCTGGGGGTCTTTGGCCCAGGGGAACGTGCCGCCATCCACGATGGCGCCGCCGACGTGCACGCCGTGGCCGCCGAGGTACTTGGTGGTGGAATACACCACGACGTCGGCCCCATGCTCGATGGGGCGCAGCAGGAACGGCGTGGGCACGGTGTTGTCCACGATCAGCGGCAGGCCGCGGCGATGGGCCGCCTTGGCGAGGGCGGCGAAGTCCGGCACGTCGTTCTTGGGGTTGCCGATGCTCTCGATGTACACGCACCGCGTGCGGTCGTCGGCCAGGCGGTCGATTTCCTC